>Ga0208375_1003690_pt1 | contig 12736 bp, 11 predicted proteins | sample RifOxyD1_FD_184038 | JGI IMG/M metagenome (GOLD analysis project Ga0208375, IMG submission 184038) | Soil microbial communities from Rifle, Colorado - Rifle Oxygen_injection D1 (SPAdes) | ecosystem: Environmental > Terrestrial > Deep subsurface > Rock core/Sediment | place: Rifle, Colorado... | reverse complement strand
CTCCGCTTTTTTCCTGCGGGAAAAAATGCTCGGTCGTCTCATCTCTATCGCCCCAGCTCTGAAAACCTTTCGGTTTTCGAGGGGGCTCACGAGGAGCCGAGAACATAACATGCATTATACGCAATTCAAAAAATATTTTTCTTTAAAAAGAGTAGAATTTCAAAACATTTATATAATTATTATTAACTTAAATATTATGAGAAACAAATTATCGTTTTTATTCCTCAAATGGTGGCACACATTACTAATTGCCTCAGTTTTCGCTATTGCATATATTATTGTAGATGACAATAATATTGTTTCTGACAAAGTCCAAACGCTTTTTTACATTATTTTTTGGTTAAGCGTTTTAATAACGATTATTTTAGTGATTAAGAGAAAAAGATAGAGAACGAAAAATATTTTTTGAACTCGCTCCTTTCAGTCGCGCCACGCTACGCTCTCGCCTCCCGATGGTCGGCTCGGGGCGTATAACAGGAATTAGTTTCAATTCAGAATGAGTCCTAATTTATAGAAAGGGCAGGCGTTTAACGTGGCAGTAGTTCGTAAGTTCTTTGCTCTAAATCAAAATGAACCATCTGTCCTTTCGCTGGTGCAGGAGCACGACCTTCTTGCCCCAATTCATTTCTCAAAAAATAAGTTGGATATTGTTCAGCAACCTCAAGATGTGATACTGCAATTAAAGAACTTGCTTTATCCTTTCTTCCCATCAAATATTCATGAACTCTTTGAGAATTTCCAGATGCATTGCTTTCAGCAGGACCTAAACCACCAGACCATAAATCCATTGCTTCTTCAAGTTGCGCAACGCCTAATTTTTCTGCTAATACTCTAGCACTTTCAATAGCAACTGCTTCTGGTGAAGAACAAATATAAAAATCCTCTCCAGCAAGTTCTTTCATTAACTTACTTAAAGTTTCCATCTCTCTTTGTCCACGCTGACTTAAGTGATAACCATCACTACCACGATCATAATTTCCATGTCTTACTAAAAATAAATGCTTCATACAAAGAGAGATAAATATAAACTTTTTAAACCTTTCGGTTGTTACCATTTTTGAGAAGAAACGCCTGCCCTTAATACTTTAACTTATGGCTCTCCAAACTTGAAGACGGACTCATTCTGAACTCTTCGTCGCTTCGCTCCTTGCCTCGACCTCCCTCATTAATCTTTGATTATGGGTCGGTCTCGGTCGCCTAACATCAATTAAGTTCAATAAGTACTTGATAAAATTTAGAAGTCTATTTCACTGTTTTTACATATTCCATAACTGCCCTATTAAAAGTTTCCTCTGCCCTTTCGGCTTCTTGCTTTCTATCTTGCCCAAAAACTGTATTTGCTTGAACATAACATTCAATTTCTAATCCTTCATTTCTAAGATACACAAGAAGCCTTGAATCACCTGTATATCTTGAACCAATTCTATCTTCAAATCTTTCAGTCACCCAACTATTTGGATCTTGCAAAGAAGATACGAACAATTCTGGATGTTTCAAATATCTATTGTGGTCATAACAAAAACCCAGGTGTTCTTTCCATAAGTTCATTACTTTTTTTGCAACATCAACAGTGAAATCTTTTGGATTCATATAATAACAGAATTATTGCATAGTTTAAGAATTTTACCACGCTTCAATTCTTATCTATGTTTACATCCTGGCCAGCAACATGGTCTACGTTTGCCTTTGAGTAAATCTTCACGTAATCTTTCAATATGTTGTTTTCGTGTTTCTGACATCTTGACAGATGTAGTCCAGCATATCCATTCATTACGCGCAAGAGGCGTTAGAGAATTCCATTTTTCTAAAGATGCTTTACTAACTTTAAGTGCTTTCTGTAAATCAACAGGCACTTTATGCACTACTCCATTGGAAATTTTAACCATTCTTATAATATTCAACTTTTTATTTATAAAATCTATGAAGGATAATGGCTGTTCAAAAATAGGTTAAATTTAAATAAGATTATTATTAGAATACAATGATATGAAGAATAATCAAAAAAGAGGAGTTAGTTTCTGGTGGATAATAATTATAGTCGCTATAATAGTCTTAGGAATTCTTGGAAGTATCCTTTGGAAAGGCGATTCTGACGTTAAGAATTATATTCAGGACAATATTATTGAGCCGATTAAAGATGTTTTCAGCCCACAAGATTCATCAAGCGAACCATTAAAGGATGATGTAGATTCGCAAAACGCGTCTTATGAATCTTCAACAACAAGTTCAGATGATAGCTCGGGCGGAGGCGGTGGAGGTAGTGCAGGCGGATCGTCAAATGACCCAAGAATATCAAATAACGCCACAACACAATATAACACGACAACACTTCCTGAAGATTATGAGACTTTTTTAAATCTGGAAGAATTATTTAATTCTGAAAATCCTCTAGGAAATAAAGTTAGTGTGCAAGGGATTGCGCTTCAAATAACGGGAGTCAGCACATCAGATTCTTTTTTCTTTACAGATGATAAAAATGTGATAAACGACATCACATATATGCTTTTCAATAAGATAGAATATCACATCACTGTCTATAATTCTATACACGTCTCCATTCCACAAAGCATTATAACATTAACAGGCACCATCGTAGATTGCGCACAAAATGATGATGGAGAATATTGCGTGAATGCTGAAAGTATTGAATAATTAACAACAGCATTTGGTGCAAGATTTTTAACGGAGATTAGTATTTTGCTACTATAAATCCGCCTTGCATTATCTCTTTTTTATCATGAGTGGTTATGACAGAAGTCTTCATTCCTACTTTGTGGAATATTGGAAGTATCTCTGACGGATGATATTCTCTGCATGGGAATGCATCTGCTTTCAATTGCTCTTTAAGAGTTCTCATCGGATCTTTTGATTTTTTCTTCTTCAACAGTGTCGAGATAATTACTGCGTTTGATGATACTCTTATCAATTCTTTCAAGAATTTTTCATCTTCTATTATGCATTGCAGAGCGCCTATTGATATTACTATATCAAATTGTTTGTCTTGAAACGGGAGATTATAACCATCTGCTACCATGAAATTCAAATATGGATATTTCTGTTTTGCTAGTTCAACAGTATTTTCAGAATAATCCACTCCAAGAACAACATACTCCTTTTTTGATAACTGTTCACAGAATAACCCCGGGCCACATCCTACATCCAATATTGTCTTTACACCATCGATTTTTTTCACTAGATGTAATGTGACTTCAAGCAACTGTTCCTGCCCTTCTTTTGTCCAGAAACTCTTTTTATGGTCAGGGATATCTAAAGTCGCTCTCTTATCATACTGCGCCTTCCAGACCTTTTCCATTTGGTTCATTTTAAGAAAACGCCGGGGGTGAGATTTGAACTCACAATCCCTTTCGGGACTAGATCATTGCGGTACTGTAAGTTTCTGATGAACTTTGTAGCTCATAGCAATCTAGCGCAGTACCAGGTTGTGCCACCCCGGCATGATTTCACGTATTCCGGAGCATTTTATAAAGGTTTTTCTTATTCGTTTATCCATTTTCTAATAAGTTTCCAAAACATTTATAAATGAGTATGTCAAGTAATTGATATACATATATGTTATATTAATAGCATATAATAGCGATTGATATACATCTATACTAATAAGATGGCTAAAAAAATCTCGAGCAAGACAGAGCAACTTAACATAAGGATGCCTAAAGAACTTCTAGAAGACATAGATGAGATATCAAAAATCTTGAGAGTAAATAAATCTGAATGGATAAAGATCAAACTATCAGAAATAGTATTCGAGGAGAAAAATAGATTAAAGAAAAAATGAGACAACAAACTATTTTAGGATTTGCAGTATTGGCATTATTAGTTCTAAATATGTTATCAGTCATATATACTCAAATAAAAGTTTCAGAAATAACCAACCAAAATAATCCTACGGCCTTAGCGGCATTGGCATACGGAACAACCTCATTTTGTATAAACAAACCGCCATCTAATATAGGTAACGGTACATGTAATTTCACAATACCATGGGGAATACCATATCAATGCGTAGTCAACGCGACAGACCCGGAGAACAATAGCATATATTTCCAATCATATTTCACTACGCCAACACAACTCTTCAACGTGGATTTCTATGGAATAATCAACGTGACAATAAACGAAAGCGCAATCGGAAACCATACTTTAAAGATAATAGCTGAAGACCAGAGTGGATGTGAAAACAACATATATGAAAAAGACTTCAATATAGAAGTCATAGATGTTAACCATGCACCATACTTATCAACCATAATACCAAATAACAGTCTTAGATGGCAGACTACATATGCATTCTTCCTAAACAATTATTTTTCAGATATAGACGGAGATAACTTAACATATATAGTATCTCAAGACGATAATCTCACATTGATTAATATAGTGCAACCTGCAGGGCTGACAACAATAAAAGGATTAGATTGTGGAGATTCATATTTTTATTTTATAGCAACAGATCCTGATGGTCTTACAGGAACAAGTAATACAGTTAAATATACCGTGACAAATTGCCCGCTAGATGATGGTTCATCCTCAAGTACTGGAAGCGGAGGCGGTGGAGGAGGAGGGGGCAATTATTTTGAGTGCGTACCTGATTGGAGATGTAGCAAATGGACAGCTTGCCAGGAGAATAACACAAGACAATTGAGATGCATAGATTATAATGGGTGTAATCCAAACAGGTATATCCAATTTTTCACTGAAAACTGCACATTCATATCTCCTGAATATATTTGTGAAGAAAAATGGGAATGCTCAGAGTGGAGCACGTGTTTGGATGAAGTTCACACAAGAAAATGTCTTGATAAAAACAGTTGTGGAACAACAAACAATAAACCATCAGAGAACGAGTCATGTGAACCTATACCTTCATGCTTCAATGGAATTCGAGATGGCGATGAGACAGCTGTTGATTGTGGAGGATCATGTGGAGCGTGTAAAATAATCGAACAACCAACAACTATCAGCAAATTCGATAGCAGAATAATAATCGCCAGTGCAATAGTACTTGCAACATTGACATTATTAGGATTTGCATTTAGAAAGAAACTAAAAGATTTACTAGACAAAGTACTCGCATATAGACAGAAGAAAAAACAGCCGATATACTTGACAGAGATTCAAAAACAAAAATTGCTCAATCTATTGTTTAACTTACAAGATCGCTTCGATGATGAGCAGCAAACAAATTTGCATCAATCAATAAATCAACTAATACAACTATATTTTATGGAATTATTAAAAATAGATATTCCATCTTATGAAAAAATACACACATTCATGCACAAGATTAACAATAAACAATTAGAAGTTATGTTGATTGATTTCTATAAAAGAATGACTAATTTAAAGAAAATGAACAAAGTAAAGACACAGGAGACTATCGATGAAATATTCAATCACATATACTTAGTATCAGAATTCCATGAAAAAGATGCATTAATACTTGTAAAAGAACGTGAAGTGAATGCAGATAGCATTATTGACAAATTCTATCAAAAATTATCCAATCTACATATCGCCTTGGAATTTAAGGAACTTATTGAGGCAAAAAATTTATATACGGAGATATTAGAAGATTACAATAAGTTAAGCCATGAACAGAAACTCGAAGTATATGATGATATGATGATTGTTTATAATATAACATTGTATCTGGAGAGGTTTTACTGATGAAAAATAGAAATATCTTGTCATTTGCAGGTTTGTTCTTATTAGCAGCAGTTTTCATAAGTACAGTTTCAGGGATATTTACAAGCAATCCTCAGATAAGTTCAGGTACTTCAGGAGAATTATACACATACCAAGATCTGGACTGCAGTTGGACGATAGACACCACCGCAGAAGTGAATGTGACATGGTATATCAATGGAAACATTAATAGAACATATAATAGAACCTGTACGGCTACTGTCCCTTGCACTACAGAAGGTTCCGGAATAATATCACAATCCTTAACTGTCAAAGGCCAAATATGGACTTGTGAAGTTGCATACTTCAATGGCACAAATGTTGAGATGAAAAACGGTACTAGAGAAATAGATGATGCGCCACCAACAACACCTAAAGTATATCTAAACGGAACTGAAGTATTAAATAATTCTCTTATAAATATTAGTGAGGATGCTGTTACGATATTTATTATAAACTCAACAGACGCAGATGGCGATATTATTACCTATAGCTATCCTCTAGGACAGATACCCTCGTTTTGTTCTTTAAATCCAAATACTGGAGTATTCACTTGCTCTCCAACAGAGGAATCAGATATAGGAATACATAACACCACTGTACGTGCTGAATCGGGATTAGACGCGAGCGGTTTTAAATTTTATATTAACATCACCCCAAGTAATGATGCGCCATTCTTTGATCCGGTTTTAGCTAATCAACAAGTGTATGAAGGACAGGCATTAAATTACATAATTTATGGTGATGACCCTGAAAACGACGTGCCATTCAATTTTTCATTACAATCAGACTTATCTGAATTAATAGTTGTATCTTTGAGTGACACTTCTGCGTCTATTAGATTTAATCATTCAGGACAGGATATTGCACAATTCAGCGATAGAGGCAATCATACAATAAATGTCACGATAAATGACTCTGGAATTCCCCAGAGATCCTATCAATCTAGTTTCGTGTTAGAAGTTATACCTACGAATCATCTTCCTAGCATAAATGTAGAAGTGGTGAATTCTGATAGTCTAACACAAGGAGGCAGTTTAACCATAAGAGTGAACGCAACAGACGTAGACAATGACACGTTAACATTCACGACAAACAATCTACAACTTTACAACATCACATACACATCAACTAACAAGACAAACCCAAACGGAACAAGCACAGCTAATGGAACAATATATGTTGCATCAATGACTAACGATTATGTGATAAACAGAGATTTGACAATAACTGTTTATGATGGTAAAGAGAACTCAAGCAATTATACATTTCTCAGTATAACAAATACAAACGATAATCCTGTATTGTATGAAATAAGCAATCATGCAAGTAACACATTAGGCAACATAAACATCAGCAACCTGACAACTTATACTGGTGTTCCTTTCAGGTATGTAGTAAATGGGACTGATATTGACTTGTTAACTTACGCTAGCGACACTTTAGTATATGCATCTAATGATTCAAATGTCGAGATTAACAGAACTACAGGAATGATTAATTTCACAAAAACACAGGCAGACATTTATTATGTTAAGATTAACGTGACTGATGCTGGAGGGCTTTATGATGAGAAAACTGCAATAATAACTATTAATAACAATACTGATCCATATTTCAATTCAACTCTGGTTCTAAGTTGCGCAGAGTATGATCAATATAATAACTTAAATAATTGTACTATAGACGTGAGTAGCTATTCAGAAGAAGACGATATTGGCGATAGCGTAGTATCATACTGGACTAATAGCACATTGTTCACTATAAATAGCACATCAGGATTAATAACATTCAGAGCAAATCAATCAATAATAGGAAATTATTCTGTTATGGTAAATATTACAGATACAAGAGGAGGAATGAATAGCACAATAATGCAGGTGGTTATTAATAATACAAACAATCGTCCAACAATAATGGATATTTCTGAGCCTTCTGGCAAACTAAGTATTGAGCAAAGCTACAATTACGGAATAATTGCAAATGATACAGACTTATATCTAATAAACACATACGAAAACCTCACATTTAATTACTCTATTGTCGGACCAAATAGCAGTATATTTTCAATTCAAAAGACCTCAGCTACAACAGCAACATTAACAGCTAATCCAACTTTAGCGATACATGCAGGAAATTATACTTTAACGTTCCTAATTACAGATAATTATAGCAATACAACAACAAGCAACGTAAATATGTACATATACAATATAACTTATCCACCAAACATCACAATGATTAAACCGTATGGCACTCCATTGCTTTCTGATTCAGTAAATACATCATGGGTTAATTTATCTGACTTAGGCAGAAGCAATACCACAATAACAATAACAGAAAACACATCATACGTATTCAATCACACCACAACATATGATACAAGCTATGATAATTCATTAAGCTATGAATGGTATTATGATGGCGCAACAGCCGGCACATCACACTCATTTAATAAAAGTTTTAATTTCTTTTCTTCAGGGGTACATAACATCACATTCATAGCAACAGATGATTTCGAAAAGAATGCTACATTTTTGTGGTTTGTAAATGTAACAAATGTCAATAGAAATCCTACACTTATCAATCATTTGACTAATTTGACAGGCATCAATGCAGTTAATGGAACAACAACATTCTCCAACTATATGACATATTACTCATCACAAGCTAAATTCTACGACCCTGACGATGATGTCAATGAGAATAATATAGATGAAGATACAGAATCAACAATGTCATTTACAGCAACAAATTGTCAACATGCCACATTCAGTTTCATAAATAATTCATTAAGAGTTCAAAGCTTGAGTGTAGGAACGTGTTTTGTTAATTTTACTGCCTATGACTCAACAAATGTTCTGATAACTGCAAATGCCACAAATATATTCGTCAATGTCACTTATGTAAGCAATGAGACTATAACAGAGGAAGTACCTACGACGTCTAGTGGAGGCGGTGGAGGATCATCAAGAACAATAACTATACCTATACCTGAAGAAGTAGAAAAACCAAAACCATTAGAGATAATAACTCCAAAGTTAGTCACTATATACAAAAATGCAACTGTGGCAGTTCCTATTGTTCTAAACAACACTTGGAACGATACTCTTGAGGGAGTAACTATCAGTGCAAATACAAATGCGACTAATGTTACAATATACCTCGACCGAACATACTTCCCAAGATTATTGAAAGAGCAAACAGAGGAAGTGACTCTGACTATCGAGAACTATAAGAGCGAAGGACATTACGAGATTAGTGTCAAGGCAAATGTTGTAGATCCAGAATTTACTGATACAGCAACCATCTACGTTAACTCTGCAGATACAAAATCTGAAGGCGAGGAACTTGAAACTATGATAAGCTTTGCAAGAGACCTTCTAAGTAGCAATCCTGAATGTCAGGAGCTTACAGAATTACTGAATGAAGCAAAAAAAGAATTATCAATGAATAATTACGAAGGAACGGCAAGGTTAGTTGATAATGTAATCAATGGATGTAAATACTTAGTAAGTTCGAGCTCGCAAGTTGAAAAACCAAGTCAACAAATTTTCAGGAGATTCGTCTGGAAATCAGCATACGCCCAGTATGTGATAATTGGCGCATTTGCAATATTATTTATATTCGCATTGTATTATATAGTTAAAAAAGATAAGAATCAAGATGAACAGTAAATACAATTAATGAATATTAATCATATTTTAATTATTAGAAAGATAAATTATTAGAAAGATAAATTCTATCTATTCACTTTAATTTTTTATAAAGATCATAGAGATCAAGATATGTCTTAGTTTTATTATCATAATCAAATTTATTATATATTGATAATGCATCCATATATTTCATTTTTGCAGACTCCACATCCCTTGAAAAGAATAGGTTATACGATTGTGATATCAATTCTTTCAATTCTACCATCACAGGAGAATTATCCTCAGTCAAAAGTGATGGACCGATAGATGAAATTTCTTTTGAAGATGATTGAACTGTCTTTTGCGTAATATTCAATAAATTTTCTGGACCAGCAGGAATACCTGGCAAATCAGGTAAATTATCTAAGTCGCTGTTCTTGAACATATCATTTGCAGTAGAAGCAGGGATATTTTTGACAGAAATACTTTTTTTAGTCACATCCTTTCTAACTCTCTTTGAAGCAATTTCTTCTTCTGGAGGCGTGAATAATAATAAATTATTTGAGACACCATCCGCTTTGTTAATAAAATCTCCGAATGCTTGTTTTGTCTCTTCATTTTTTATCATCTCATTGTGCAATTCCGAAAGCAATTCCTGATTTTTTTTATTGACATCTGGTATATCAAGTTCTGGCAAAGATTCTGGAGTCAAATCTTGTTTCAAACCACTTATGTCGCTCGCCTTCTCCTCTACTTTCTGTTTTCCGAACAGTTTGTCAAGAAATGAAACTTTCCCAGGTGTATCCTCAAGATCAAGTATTAATTGTTCAATCAAATCTTTAAAATCATTCAATATCGTTTTCTTTTCAGACTGACTCAATTCATGATCAGGCATATATTCAAGCCATGAAAGATCCTCAAGCATCTTATCTATCCGTTGTTTAAGAGCTTGTTTTAGGAATATCTTGTTTAACTCTTGACTTAATTCTTCATACGTAAATTCATATTCTAATTTTAGAAAATCTGCAAAAAATAATCGTATAACGCTATATAACTCTTTTTCATCGACATCTCTTTTTAAAAGAAGAGCAATTTTTTCAGAATAAGTCTTCTTTATGGATACTCTTCTCTCTGCCTCTGACACCTCTTTTTCCATGGATACATATCAATTTATGATATATATAAATTTTGCTATTTTAAAAGTCGCGACTATAAAATTACACAAACAGGGCAGGCTAAGACAAAAAGGATATTCGCGCATATATTCACAAATGTCCAATTACAAATATCAATTACAAATATCAATTACAAATATCAATTACAAATATCAATTAATAACGCATAAAAACAAAATATATTTAAATACGACGCTCAATTATAGTTCTAAGAAAGAGGTGTTTGATGCAAAAATCTTCTGAATATAGTAGACCGAATAAGGATAAAGAATTTGAAGAATTATTAAAAAAATATCATAAACAATTTGTTCTCATAAAAGAGGAGATGAGTAAAGTAATTGTCGGTCAAACAGAGATTGTTGAAAGTTTGATTGTGGCGTTATTATGTAATGGACACGTTCTTGTTGAAGGTGTTCCCGGAATTGCAAAAACAATGACAGTCAGAACATTATCGATGATTACTGGAGGACAATTTTCTAGAATTCAATTCACGCCAGACCTGCTTCCTACAGATATCATTGGTATAACAACATATGAAGAAGGAAGAGGATTCTATTCTGTTAAGGGACCTATATTTGCAAATTTCGTACTTGCAGATGAGATAAATAGGGCCCCGCCAAAGGTACAATCAGCACTTTTAGAAGCAATGCAGGAGCGTCAAGTAACGATTGGTAAAGAATCATTCGGACTGCCTACACCATTTTTTGTAATGGCCACACAAAATCCAATAGAAAGTCTTGGTACATATAAACTTCCAGAGGCACAGATAGACAGATTCATGTTCAAATTACAAATGGGATATCCAAATACTGAGGAAGAATTGAAAATATTACATCAGAACGCTACACTTAGGAAATTTGAGGAGTTCAAATTAAGCACAGTTATGACTCCAGACACGATAATAAGAGCACAACTAGATGTGAAGAAAGTATATCTTGATAAGAAAGTTGAGAAATATATCGTAAGTGTCGTTGAAGCCACAAGAAATCCTGAAAAATATAAACTTGAGATTGGAAAATTCATTGAATATGGTACTTCTCCAAGGTCTTCAATTGCTTTATTTATTGCATCAAAAGCACATGCATTAGTAAAGGGAAGAGGATTCGTTACACCGATGGATGTGAAAGAAGTGGCTCACAATGTTTTGAGACACAGAATAATACTTAATTATGAAGGTCAAGCAGAGGAGATTTCAACTGATAAGATAATCGATGAAATACTTAAAAAAGTACCTATTGAATAGAGTTAGTGAGAGTTCTAAAAATGCCCATAAAAAGATTTGATGCCGAACTTCTGCCAAAAATAAGGAAACTAGACGTATACGCGAGACAAAATGCATTAAGTGAGGTTATAGAAGGTAATTGGACAACTACATTCAAAGGCCATGGTATGGAATTCTCTGGTTATAGAACATACCAATATGGTGATGATGCAAGTATTATTGATTGGAAGGCATCACTTAGATCTAAAAGTCTTTTAATAAAAGAGTATGAACAAGAGAAAAGTGTTAATGTATATTTCATGTTTGATGTAAGTAATAGTATGCTTTTTAGTTCTACTAGAAAATTAAAAGCAGAATTTGCTGCTGAAGTCATATCCAGCTTAGCTTTTGCGATACTTAGAAGCGGTGATTCTGTAGGCCTCAGTATGTTTACAGATAAGTTAGTGACCAGGCTTCCATTGAATGTCGGTAGGCGAATGCATTATATGATTGTTAAAGATTTAAGCAATGTAAATAATTATGGCGGAAATTTTGACTTTGGAAAATCCATGAATCTGCTTTTCTCTTTCTTGAAAAACCGTGCAGTCATATTAATCGTCTCAGACTTCATCGGACTAGACGAAAAATGGTATAAGTATCTGAGAATAGCTTCACAAAAATACGAAATCATAGGCATAATGGTGCGAGACCCCAGAGACAGAGAACTGCCCGAAGATTCAGGACAATACTTGCTTGAAGATCCGTATACTGGTGAAAAACTATATATAGATGCAAAACAATATTCAAAAGTATACGCTAAATATGTTGAGGAAGAAGAAGCAAAAATTGCAAGACACTTCAAAGCAACAAAATCAGATTTATTAATATTAGACACGAGCAAAGATTTCAATAAAGCCATAATGACCTTTTTTAAGAAGAGAGCATTGACTCACAGATAGTGTATATAACATTAAATTATATTAAATTAAAAAAAAATAGGTGAAATAGAAGTGTAT
>Ga0208375_1003688_pt1 | contig 12738 bp, 14 predicted proteins | sample RifOxyD1_FD_184038 | JGI IMG/M metagenome (GOLD analysis project Ga0208375, IMG submission 184038) | Soil microbial communities from Rifle, Colorado - Rifle Oxygen_injection D1 (SPAdes) | ecosystem: Environmental > Terrestrial > Deep subsurface > Rock core/Sediment | place: Rifle, Colorado... | reverse complement strand
CAGTCCGATGAAAGCACTATTACGTCATCATAGAGGGATGCCACCACAGCATAGAGAAGTGCTTGTTTTTAGATTTTTGCGAAGAAGACAAATACAGAAATACCAACACTAAATGTTAATTAACCCGTAAATTTTCAATTTTCAATTTTCAATTTTCAAAAAAACCCTTAAATAACAAGGAGCGTTTGAATTTTCTGTTTGAAAATTGGAAATTGGAAATTGGAAATTAATTACTGCCCCAAGGCGGTAATTGCTGTATACTGAATATATGAAAGTCCTCTCTGTTGCACCGCTTGCCCCAGGAATTCCTTATGAGGAACTTTCTTATTTTGCAAAAGATGATGTCGAGGTTGGTGATTTAATTGAAATAAATGTTAAGCGAAGAAATTGCCGTGGATTAGTTATTGATACTCAAAAAGCAGAGGAGGATAGGCAGTCGTTAAGACATGCAAATTTTAATTTAAAAAAAAGTGGAAAAATAATTACAAAACATTTACTCCCCGCTCCAATTTGGAATGCGCTTTTTTATAGTTCATCATATTTAATGACGTCCTTTGGTTCTATGCTTTATGATTTAATCAGTGAAAAATCTTTTGCTACTCTTACACCATTTTTTGTAACGACAAATGGTGCCGGTTTTGAAATTTTATTATTGCAAGAAAGTTATGAGAATCGTATCACAAGATATAAGACGACTATACGCGAATCATTCTCAAAAAAAAAGTCTCTAGTAATTTTCTTTCCTACAATTATTGATTTGGAATATGCGAAAGACGCATTAAGTAAAGGTATAGAAAACTATGTCATTACATTACACAGTTCTTTAACGGACAAGCAAATGGCTCAGTCGCTTGCTATTTTAAATAAAAACGAACATCCATTACTTATACTTTCAACTCCTTCACTTTTACCATGGGAGAGGGCAGACTTGGGTCTTGTAATTATAGAGCGTGAGCATAGCCAGTATTATTACACTCATGGAGAAAATGGCTACGATATGCGTTTTGTAATAGAAAAATTGGCTCATGCAAGTAATATCCCCTGCTTGCTTGGCTCAAACATGCTTTCACTTCGCGCTCATCTTTTATTTAAAAAACGTGATGCTCATGAAGTCATGCCACTTCACTTTAGAAATGACTCACCGATTGACGTCATACCAATGACTGATGAAAATAAAAGTGCGAGTCCATATTTATCTAGAAAAACTCTTTCTATTTTGCACACGGCTAAGCAAGAAAAAAAAGGTCATTACTTTTTATATTCGCATCGCAAAGGAATGTATCCGACAACTATTTGTTCTGACTGCGGGACTATTTTTGCTTGTCCTAATTGCAATCGACCTTATGTATTACACAAAGTCGCTGGCGTACGCACTTATCTTTGTCATGGTTGCGAAAATATAGTTAGATTAGAAGAAGATACTACACTTGCTTGTAGACATTGTGGTGGATGGAGAATGCAAACTCTTGGCATTGCAACAACTGGTGTTGAGGAGGAATTAAAAAGACTTGGCGTTCCACTTTTCTTAATTGATGGAGAACATACAAATACGAGAGTTAAAGTAAAAAAAGTTTATAAAGAATGGAAAGAGTCCCCTTACGGTGTTTTGATTGGAACAGAAATGGCTCATAATATAATAGAAGAATGTGATGGCATAACCATACTTTCGCTCGACTCTTTATTTTCACTTCCAGAATATAGAACTGATGAAAAAATAATTAATCTTGTAACAGAGATGGCGGAAAAAGTTATTGTGAGTCCAGATAATGATGGCCGATTAATATTGCAAACACGACTAAAAAATATGCCGATTATAAAACAAATAACTGGGCATACATTGCTTGATGTTTATAATGCTTTACTTTTAGAGCGGGAAGAATTATTGCTTCCACCATATTATGTTGTTATAAAAGCATCATTTGAAAATCTTCCGGACGATGTGCGTACAAGAATGGAGCAAGAGCTTGAGCCTTATGTAGTTGAATGGTTCGAGGCAGGACGTGGTATCACTCTTTTATTTATTCATATAAAAGAAACAGAGTGGGCAAATCAAAAAGTTGTGAGAGATAGGATTAGGAGGATAGTTTATGAGGGGCACCCTTCCGTAAACCCTCTCCATTTCTTTATTTAACCATAAATAATTAAATAACTTCATTTGCGTTGTTGTGGGTCCCTGCTCGCTCGTCATCGTACTATTAAGTACGTCTCCTCTCTCGCTTTCCCACGCCTAGCAACTAAAGCTATTTACTTATTTCTGGGAGAAAAGTGAATTTTCAATTATCAATTTCCAATTTTCAATGAGATACATACGAATACTGTGTGAATTTTTAATTTTATTTTTCAAAAAAATATATGTGTTGTCATTCCCGCGCAGGCGGGAATCCAGGTCTGTATTTAGTTTGAAAACCTGCCTCGCCGGCAAGGCGGGTTGGAAATTGCAAAATTGTAAAATTAACAGCTAACGCTGTTTATGCTAGAGTTATATGATGAAAGCAAATACAGCCATTATTCAAATAGACAGTAAGAAGACTAACCCTTTGCGGGCTATTGCAAATGATGTCAAAAAAAGTGAGTTTGGCACAAAGGAATTAAAAAGTCTTGTAGAAAATATGGAGATGTTACTTGCCAAAGAAGAAGATGGTGTGGCTTTGGCAGCGCCTCAAATTGCTGTCTCTAAACGTATCTTTGTGATATCTCCAAAAGCTTATGAAGAAGATGCAAAATGGAAACCTCTTGTCTTTATAAATCCAACTATAAAAAAAGTTTCTAGAAAAGTACAAGAAATGCAAGAAGGATGTTTATCTGTCAGATGGATATATGGGACAACGGAGAGACATATATCTGCCACTATCGAGGCCTATGATGTTATGGGAAATAAATTTACTTTTGGAGCCTCAGGTCTTATCGCCCACATTTTCCAACACGAAACAGATCATTTAGATGGAGTATTATTTATCGACCATGGATATAATTTAGAAGAATATAAGTCGGAGGAAGAGTATAAGAATAGAAAGCAGTAAATAGTCCATAAAGTCCTTAAAGTCCATAAAGTCAAAAGTGAATGCGAAAAGTTAGGTGTTAGAAGTTAGGCGTTAGGAGTTAGAAGAAAAATACGACCTAAGCGAAAATGTTATTGTATTAGTATTAACTCCTAACCTCTAACTGCAGACTTCTAACTATTCGCTTCTAACCCATAACTTTTAACAAATTTATTAACTTTGGGAACTTTTTGGTAAATGCCTTGAGTGATATAATAAATTATATGAATCAGACTATTAATTTTGTTTTCTTTGGGACTGGACCACTGGCAGAGTCAGTTCTCGCTTCACTTGTAAGAAATGGCTACACGCCAGATATTGTTGTAACAAAACCAGACGCTATGCAAGGTCGTCATATGCAATTGACTGCCCCACATATAAAAACTTGGTGTGAGATGAAAGGCATTAAAGTTCTTCAACCAGTAAAATTAGATTCCGAATTTTCCCATCAACTAGTAACCAGTAACTATCAACTATTTATTGTTGCTTCCTACGGAAAAATAATTCCTGATGAAGTTTTAAATATTCCAGCATCTGGTGTATTAAATGTTCACCCATCACTTCTTCCTCTTTATCGAGGACCTTCCCCTATCGAGTCCGCACTATTAGACGGCGTAACAACAACTGGAATATCTATTATGAAATTAGATAGTGGAATGGATCATGGACCAATACTTTTACAAAATGCTTTTACAATTAACCCTGCTTCAACAGCTCAAACACTAGAGGTGGAATGTGGGCAATTAGGTGGCGAACTTTTAGTGCAAGTTCTCCCCCACTATTTAGACTTAACTTTAATTCCAAAGGAACAAGACCACGACAAGGCAACTGTTTGCAAAAAAATTACAAAAGATTTAGGAGAAATAACTTTAACAACTCGTGCGGACGAAGTACAAAGAAAATTTAGAGCATTAACTCCATGGCCAGGACTTTATTTTTTTATTACACATAAAGAAAAACAAGTGCGCATAAAAGTAACAGCTGTTGATTTATTATTAGAGGGAACTGACACCTTAGTCGCAAGTGATGTTATTTTGAAAGTTGTACCAGAGGGAAAGCACGAAATCACTTGGGGTGATTTCGTCCATGGGTACATGGACTAGTTTCAAGTTTCCAGTTTTTAGAAGATACAAACACTGGGTGTTAGAAGTTAGGGGTTAGATGTTAAAAGAAACAAATACGGAGCGACCGAAGGTCGTGCTTCTCGTATTATCTTGTATTTTATAAAGTAAAATTCTGGATGCAGTACGAGGAGCCTAGGAATTTTTCTAGGAGACGTAGTAGACCTACGTTGACGAAGAAAAATTCCATAGCGACAAAGTAATGCGCCAGAATTTTACTTTATTTACTTTATAGTGATTTTCTCGACAATAACATCCTGCAAAGGATGATCCGCTCCGTCTGTCTGCATATCTCCAATACGAAGAGCAATATCAAGTCCCTTTGTTACATGTCCAAAAACTGTATGTTTACCAGCAAGCCATGGAGTCCCGGCAATCGATGTAACAATAAAAAATTGACTACCATTTGTATCCGGTCCAGCATTTGCCATAGCAAGAGTTCCTTGAGATAAAACATCAGTTGGAGAAGTTTCATCTTTGAAAGTATATCCTGGTCCTCCTGTACCCCAAGAATTTTTATTAGCAACATCTTTTGAAAGCGGATCCCCTCCTTGTATCATAAAATCACGAATAACTCGATGAAAACGAGTGCCGTTATAAAATCCACTAATAGCTAATTTTGCAAAATTATTTACTGTCTCCGGAGTATTTGTTGTAAAAGTAATTTCTATATCTCCTTTATTTGTTGTTATCATCGCACTTGTAATTTTTTCTGGGATTTCCATAGTTGTAGTTGTTGAATTATTATTTGTTGCTGTCGTTGTATTTTTTGTTTTACTATTAGTAGTATTCACTATTACTTTTTTTATAGAATCAGATGTAGTTGTTGCTTGTACTTCTGTTTGCTCTGTCGTAATTTGTACCTGAGGGAGATTTCTATTATCTTGAAGAAAATAAGCAAGACCACCTAGGACAACTATTAACGTCGCAATAACTACATATGTTACTTTTGTATCGCTATCCATATTAAATTAATTAGTTAATTTTTTTAATAAATTTTTCATTCTATGCGCACTTCTTCTAAAAATAGAACGCTCTTTATCTTTATAAGAAGAAAGTTCGCGTGCAAGCATATCTTTAAGCGTGTCTATAGCTTTATACAAATCATCTTCGACAGCACGAATAGTTATATCTTTACCTTTTATATGTAACTGTGCCTCTGCTTGAAAAACATCTCCGTTTGAATGATGTGCTGTTGTCTTTTCTAATTCTACAGTTACTTTTGCACTTGTATCATCTTTTGGAATATATTTTTCTAACGAGTCCAATTTTTCCAATGTATACTCGCGAATTGCGTCTGTTACTTCAACATGAATACCTGTTATAATTTTGTGCATAAAATTCTTTGTTATGTATCCAGTATACAGCAATTTTTCTTATTAAAGAAAAGGAAAATTAGTCAAAAGTTGAAAGTCTTAATTAGTCGAAAGTCCATAAAGTCTGTAAAGTCGAAAGTAAATAGGCATGCAGGGTGGCCACTTCGTGGCCACCCTGCATTACTTTATAAACTTTATATGGACTATCTCGAATCTCTAATCTTCTCACTAAAGCTCTTCCCTATAGAAAGGCCAATAACTGCACCGAAGATAGCACCAGCTATAACATCTGAAAACCAATGAATACTTAGCGATACTCCGAAGCCTATATAAATTGCATATAGCAAAGTCGTGTATTTAATTAATACATGACGTGGATAAACACTCCAAATAGTGAGAGCCATAGCAAAAGCGATTGTTGTATGTGATGACGGCCATCCCCAAAAAACTCCCCCGTCTAAAAATCCAAAACTAAAATCTCGACTTAAATCAATTAAAGAATTAAGAGTATGTGCTGGTGGAATGCGTCCAGTTAAGCTTTTATAAAAAGAAGAAATAATCCAGCCCAATGCAACAGCCTGTGCCAACATATTTCCAAGTATTGTTACTTTTTTATTTTTAAACAAATGACCATAAAGTAAAGTCCATAAAGGAAAAATTATTGGAATTATTCCACCAGCAACAACAGCTGAGAAAAATATATGTTGTATATAAGTTTTGTCATATGCCAAAAAATACATATAATCAAAGCCTGAATTAACTATTATAAAAGTAAAAATTATAGCAACAAATTGAGCAAAAATATATTTTCCAGAAAAAATTCTAGTAATTGTTTCTTTCAATTTATAGAAAAGATGATCCATAGTATGAGGTAGAGTTTAGCATAGTTTCTTTTGCATTGTCATTCCCGCGAAGGCGGGAATCCAGTGTCCTAATAAAGGTTCCTCGCAGCAAGCAGGCGTGGTATTAGAGGAACTCTCTTCGCTCGTACTAACGCGTAGCAAGCTACGCGGTATTTGAACCTTTTTATGTCGTCGCTCGGACTAAATATAAAAGATTACTTTTCTATTTAGCTCCTCGCTAGACAAAATAAAGTGGGCAGCCTGCCTCGCCGGCAAGGCGGGTAAGCAGTTGCTGGGCGTTAGAGGTTAGGAGTTAGACGTTAGAAGTTGAAATACGTAAGTTTCGTAATTCACGTTAATTATATAAATAGAGACACCCACCGGAGGCGGGGCCTCGGGTGGGTGGAGCAGTGAAGCATATTCGTGAGATTTACTCACTGAGGTGTCTGGCTGGTGAGTTTGCGAAAATTATACCAAGCAAAATTAATGGCCCCGCAAAAAGCGAAACTAGCGCGAGTAGTGCAAGCAATTGACAAAAGCATGCGATCTCATTGTCATATTGGTTATGCAAGAAGGGTGACACAAAATGCACCAGTGGCACATACACATACGCCATGTAATACCAAATGGCTATTACAAATAGTGACATTGAGCCAAAAAAAAGGGTACGTTTTAAAAACATAAAAACCTTTCGTTGATCCCCTTATTTACGAGTAAGGGTAACTCCTGATAAAAAGACTACCGTAATTATAATTAAATGTCTATTCCTCAAGAGAAACTAAACTCGCTTACCCAGCCAACACGATGTGTTGGCTGGGTCGAAACTCACCGAGGATATAAAGCGAGTTCCGACTTGCGAATAACTATCTTTTCTTGTATGATTATTGTCATAATTCAATGTTTAGCTCCGCGATAGCTCAGCGGTAGAGCAGCTCGCTGTTAACGAGTTGGTCGTAGGTTCGATCCCTACTCGCGGAGCCAAGCATTGAAAATCAAAAATCCCCTTCCTGGGGATTTTTGATTTTCAAGTTGGCTCCGCGAGTAAGTATCATGCCAAAGCATGATACTTGGGATCGAAGCAGGAGACTGAGGCTTCCTGTTTTGTAATCAAAATAGGACCAGTCGACGTTGGGGGTCGCGAAATAATCTTTTTATTGATCCGCCAGCTGGCGGAGAAAAGAAAAAGATATATTTTGTGACCGAGACCTACTCGCGGAGCCAAGCATTGAAAAACAAAATAGCCCCTCTCGGGCTATTTTGTTTTTCAAGCTGGCTCCGCGAGTAGCAAAGAAGTCAAAACTTCTTTGCGTGGGGATCGAACGAAAAACCGGTCTACTAAAAAGTATTTCAAAAATTGGGCTCATTTATTTTTGAAATACTTTTTTGTCGGTTTTTCCCGGGGTCGCGACTTTGAGATTTTTTATGAGTGCATAGCACGAAATAAAAAGTCCAAAGTGGTGACCAAGACCTACTCGCGGAGCCTACATTCTAAAATTTGACGATAGCCATATTATATGTTATTATAAAGACTGCACATTTTAAAAAATTTTGGGAGATCAAACATGTTAATGGAATACAATACTGTCCAGGAATGGATGGAAAGGCATGAATCCAGACCGGAGACAAAAGAGGAAAGACTCCAACGCTTCTGGAGTGCTAAATGGAACCTCTACTGGTCGGCTGTTGATAAAATGGCTGAAGGAAAGAAACATCAGTATCGAGGATTCGGCGTGGGTGCCGCCACTCTTGCCTTTAGACCTGACAAACACATCTGGGGTGGGCAAGCTAAAATCTTTACGGGTTTTAACAGTAAAGAGAAACCTAACTCACAAAAACATTGCGCAGAAAAAAGAATTTTTGAAAGCGCAACTGCTTCTGGGTATGTGCAACTCGTAGGACTTGTCGTTGTCGGGCCTTATCAGCCAGACGATTTCAGCCATCACGAATGCTCGACACTACACCCATGCAAACAATGCCGGGATATGATGAGAAATCATCCCCTCGCATGGCCTGAGATGCCGATACTCACTGCGCTACCACCGCCAGAAGGAATCCTCGAATCGCTTCTGCCACGCTGGGAACCAATATGTGAGTTACACATGCTCAAAGAAATCCTTGAAATCCACGAACGTGTTACAAACTGTCCATAGCTAAAAAGCCGACCCATGTCGACTTTGAGGCTGTGGCTTTTTTATAAAAATTTTAAAAAATTAAAATGAACACTTAAGTGTTCATTTTAATTTGTTCTAATATTTTAGAGACTAGCGAGGCCAGACCATGTAGACGGCCGCTGCACCAACCAAAACGTAAACAATATTCTCTAGAGCCAAAACTGACCCGAGGAGCATATGCACAACATTCCAATCAGCACCACCGAAGAAATACCCTAAGCCCATAAGTCCCCAGTTAACACCTCCAACCACCACTAAGATTCGTGATACTTGAGAAAGCATAATTTTATTTTTATTAAAACACACACAGTGTTCTTGACGAGAGAACCTGTTACTTATAAGTGTAATACTCCCCCACAAACCCGCCAGTGTATAACTCACAAAATTGACAATCTTCTTTGTCGCTACGAGATTTTTCTCAGTCGTCGTAGGTCTACTACGCCTTCTTTAAAAAATCTCTAAGCTTCGCGACTCTCATTCAATTTTGAGAGTTATAAGTATTAGAATCAATTTCATTTAGAATGCAGACACTGGATACCAGTTTTCACTGGTATGACACAGAAACAAATTAAAATATCTATTTTATCCCGCTAAGGCGGTGATTTCTAATTGACCTAATAAAATACTGACCTGGATACCCGCCTGCGCGGGTATGACATAAATGCGTTAATTAAAAATTAAAAACTAAAAACCCGCCTTGCCGGCGAGGCAGGTTAAAAAATTTTGCGTAATCGCAATTATTCCTGAATTTTTGAAAATACTGGATTTTTCATATCGCTGTATTGTTTATCTGAGTAAACCAAATTAGAAAGTGTGGAAGTCTTAACAGATTTAATAATTATTGTTTTTGGAATATCATAATTAGTAGATTGATTACCAATAATGTTTAATTTTATATAACCTCTTTCCACAATTGACCAATCCCCTTTTTCTGCTAAAATCTCTGCCCCTTCATTATAAGAAATTGTAAGTTCAAAAGCTCCATTTTCATTTAAAGATAAATCATATAAATTCTTACAACCACTTAATGTAGAACAATAATAATTACCGGAGACTTCCACCATTCTTTGCTGATTTTGTTCTAATCTATTACCAGAAATTGACTGACTTAATATTCCTTGGCTATCGGCTTTAATAAAATAATATATAGAGCCACCAAAAACTAAAATGAGTGCTCCGATAACAACGACTTGAAATGTGTTCATATAATTGATTATAACAGGAGAGTCTATAAAGTCGAAAGTCCATAAAGTCTATAAAGTAAATACGACTGCAAAAACTAATTTTATTGGCCTCTTGCATCATTCCTGTGCTGGCGGTAATCCAGGTTAAAAGTTTTAATAATAAATACTGGATACCCGCCTTCGCGAGTATGACACAATACAAATTTGTATCTACTTTACGGACTTTATAAACTTTATAGACTTTATGGACTACCTCCAGTATAATAACACTTAGCAAGCTAACCATTATAAAAAAATAATTAATTGAAATATGAAAAACATAACGGAAGTCCTCGAATGGAGATACGCTACAAAAAAGTTTGATACAAACAAAAAATTAACTGACGAAATATTAAATCAGATTTTAGAAGCGGGACGTTTGTCCCCATCTTCTTTGGGATTGCAACCTTGGAAATTTATTCTTGTTGAAAATGTAGAGTTACGCACCAAGTTACGTGAGGCGGGATATAACCAACCTCAAATAACAGATGCTTCACATCTTGTTGTTCTTACTTATAAAAATTCTCTCGATGAGGCTTATGTAGATTCATATCTTAAATATACGGCGGATTTAAGAGGTATTACAACAGATGATTTAAAAAGTTACAAAGATATGATTATGGGTTCTATCACTAGTAGAACACCTGAAGAATTAAAAGTTTGGAATAGTAGGCAAGTATATATTCCATTAGGTGTAATGCTTACGGCCTCTGCTTTACTTGAAGTCGACACTTGTCCAATGGAAGGATTTGATACAAATAAATTTGATGAAATACTCGGACTAAATGAAATGGGATATTCTAGTACTGCAATACTAGCCCTTGGTTATAGAGCAGAGGATGATGATACAGCACATTATAAAAAGAGCAGATTTGGGACAGAGGAAATTATTATTAGAAAGTAGTTTTAAAAGGAGTACGGAGTAAGAAGTACGAAGTAACTGTGAACTACGAAACTCACGTATCTTGTGTTGTCATATCCACGAAGGTGGGTATCCAGGTTTGTATTTTAAATAAGACACTGGATTCCCGCCTTCGCGGGAATGACACAAACACAAATTTCATAATTCAAGATACAGGAGAGAATAACGAAGTAAGAGAATGCACGACCGAAGGTCGTGCATTCTCTTTTATACATACTCCATTCTCCTTACTCCTTACTCCTGAAATCAACAGGGAACTCTGCCTTCACTGAAAAAGCAGAAGCATTTTTATGTCCCCCTCCCCCATGCTTCATAGCAATCACACTTACATCAAAATCTTTTACACTACGTAAGCTACATTTCCAAACACCTTGCTCATAAGAAAAAATCATAGAAAATAATCCGGTCTTTTTTGCTAATCTATGTCCAAGCTCACTTCTTATATCTCTCGGTGCGTTAACTGCATAAATGTCATATCCTTCAAATTTTATAAGCTCGGCTTTTTCTTCATAAATACTTACACGTTTTTCATGGGCTTCACGGAAAAGTCTTCCAATTCTTTTCGCTCTCTCTAGGCCCTCGTCAGTTGAAAGCTCTTTATTTAAATCTTCAAAATATAAAAATTCATTTGCCATATCTACCTCTCTATAAATGTATGCGTCAATATCCTCATAATCAGCGAGCTTGTGTGTCCATGTATCTGAATCAGAAACATATTCAATTAATCTTGGAACTGCTTCTTCAGGGAAAAAATATTTCCAAGCTAAATATGAGCCCGAGTAAGCCGTATCAAATGTATATTCTTTTAATGATTCAACTGCTTCTTTTGCAGAAATATGATGATCTATACAAACAAATTTCTTAGCAACTTTTTCAAATGAAAGCATTTGCTCTTTAGTAAAAGAATAATCAACTACATAGACTTCTTTGTCTTGAAATATTGATACCTCTGGAATTGATGTTCTTTCTTGTGGTAAATATTCTGCTTCACTCCCGAATTTTTTCCAAGCAACCCAAGCACCAGCTCCACCATCCATGCAGTTGCCGTGATATAAAACTAAGATTTTTTTATTTGTTTCCATGCTTATGATATCTAATTCTCTCCTCTTAAATTTTCTGTTATCCCTTGTGTAACTTTTTTAATAACATCTCGTATATTCCTACCATCAGTAATAGTTTCTTGATGTATTGTCATATAAATAAATAATTTTTAAAATAATTATATTTTCTTTTTAGAATAGCTGTTGGTTTCATTTTTAAAAAAACCTCTCGAACAAAATCAAAGCCATATTCTTTTGTTATTGCAATAACTAAACTAATTGTTCCATATGACAAGACTCTTCTCACAACAAAATCCCTTGATAAGGTATCAATTTTATTTTTATCAATATCCCACAAAACCATGTGTTCATATTGCTTATACATGTATACATTATACCATAATTACCTAAAAATTATTTATTAAATAGCTGGTATTGTGATAGGGCTTGAGGTAGGTGTCGTTGTTACGAAGGCAAGGCCTTCGTTATCATTGTGTGTACGAAGGCCTTGCCTTCGTAAGGCATCATTATATACTAAATTATATGTCAAAAAGATTAACCAATTTTGTTAAGGAAGAATTTTATCATATTTACAACCGAGGAAATAGTAAGCAGACAATTTTTCATGATAAAGAAGATTATGAAAGATTTCAGGATTTACTATCTATATCAAATACTGTAGAAAGAATTGATATGCGGGTAATAAATAAAAGTAAAAATATTTCCAACCACTCTACATTTAAAGAGTCCCCTCTTGTGGCAATCGGATCATACTGCATAATGTCAAATCATTTTCATATTCTTATTACACAACTTAATGAAAAAGGTGGTATAAGTAAATTTACGCATAAATTAACAACGGCATATTCTATGTATTACAATAAAAAATATACTCATTCTGGTGGGTTATTTGAAGGGAAATTTAAAGCAAAACATATAAATAATGATAGATATCTTAAATATCTTTTTGCATATATTAATCTTAATCCAGTAAAACTAATTGACCTAAAATGGAAAGAGAGCGGTCTAAAAAATATAGACAAAACTTATAAATTTTTAGAAACA
>Ga0208375_1003687_pt1 | contig 12745 bp, 16 predicted proteins | sample RifOxyD1_FD_184038 | JGI IMG/M metagenome (GOLD analysis project Ga0208375, IMG submission 184038) | Soil microbial communities from Rifle, Colorado - Rifle Oxygen_injection D1 (SPAdes) | ecosystem: Environmental > Terrestrial > Deep subsurface > Rock core/Sediment | place: Rifle, Colorado... | reverse complement strand
GTGGTAATGGATGTGCGCACGGGCGAGCTTTTAGCGCTTACCAGCTATCCGGAATACTCTTCCGCGGCGATGGCCGACGGAGATGCGGCGGCAATAAACGCCTACAACGCCGACAGGCACTTGCCTTTTCTGAACCGCGCCACCGACGGGCTCTACGCGCCGGGCTCAATTATAAAACCGTTGATAGCCGCGGCGGCGCTCGCCGAGGGCGTCATCGACGAGTACAAACAAATACTTTCGACAGGGCAGATTTCTTTGCCAAATCCGTACGACCCGGAGCGCCCAAGCATCTTTAAAGACTGGAGAGCCAACGGATGGACCGACGCGCGCCGCGCCATCGCAGTGTCCTCGGACGTTTATTTTTATGAAGTGGGCGGCGGGTTTGAAGGCCAGCCGGGCTTAGGCATCGCACGCATAGACGAGTACCTCAAACTTTTTGGGTTTGGCAGTGACGCGGGGCTCGCGGGCTACTCCGAGGTGGGCGGCACCATCCCGACGCCAGAGTGGAAGGCGGCAAACTTCCCCGACGACCCGATGTGGCGCGTCGGCAACACCTACCACACTGCCATAGGCCAGTACGGCACGCTGGTGACGCCGCTCCAGGCGGCGCGGATGACGGCGGCGATAGCAAACGGCGGGATACTGCTCACCCCGTCGCTTGTGGCATCGAGCTCTCCAAAGGCGCAACAACTTGCGATAGACGCGCACGCACTGCAGGTCGCGCGCGAGGGGATGCGGCTCGGCGTCACCGAGGGCATCGCGACAGCGGTCAACTTGCCGTTTGTACACGTGGCGGCCAAGACCGGCACCGCGCAGGTCGGGGTGCGCAACGAACATCAGAACGCGTGGATGGTCGGCTTTTGGCCGTACGAAAATCCGCACTACGCTTATGCGGTGGTGCTCGAAAAGATGCCCGCGGGGACGCAGATAGGCGGCTCGGTGGTGATGAGCGATTTCTTTAACTACCTTTGGACAAACGCGCCGCAGTATTTGGGGCAGTAGTTAGCCACTAGCGACTAGCCATTAGGGATAAAACTTGCGCTTTTTCTTAATCTAAGTAGACTTACTCCGACTAGTGGCTATTGGCTAACTTCTAAACCCTATTTCTATGGCCGAAGAACTCATTTCGCAGGAAAAATTCGAGGAACTCACCCGCGAGCTCGACGAGTTGCGCACCACTCGCCGCAAAGAGGTGGCCGAGCAGTTGGAGTACGCGCGCTCGCTGGGCGATTTGTCCGAAAACGCCGAGTATCAGGAGGCCCGTGAGATGCAAGGGGCGGTGGAGGAGCGCATCGCCAAGCTCGAAGGGATTTTGAAGAATGCAAAGATTGTGCGGAGCTCCAAGTCCGACACGGTCGGCATGGGTGCCACCGTCGCCGTCCAAAAAATCGGCGGGGAGGACAAGCACTCCTACACCATTGTGGGCGCGGAGGAGGCCGACATCTTGGGCGGCAAGGTGTCCTACCACTCGCCGCTCGGCGCGGCATTGCTCGGCAAAAAGAAAGGGGATGAGTTTTCCTTCCATACCCCCCGCGGCACGCAAAAATACAAAATTTTGAAAGTGGAGTAGCTGGGTATAAAAGCAGAAAGCCACGGACTCCTGTTCCGTGGCTTTTACGCGTTACTAGCGTTTATGTTTTTCTACGACTCCCTGGTATTTCTTTTTCAAAGCCGATTGATGTTGGGGAAGCGGTCCAGGATGCGCTTCTTCTCCGGCGCGGAGGCATCGCGTTTTCCTTCCCGGATTGCCCGCAAGTCTTCACCTGAGATGCCGCTCGCCGAGGCGACCACATCTGCAGTATTGAAGGTTGTGCAGTAAGTGTCCAGTTTTTTCGCAAACTTTCTGAATTCGCACCTGGCTTTGCGAACTCTTTCGCTAGCAGATCTCGCGCTGTTGGTCATTCCCAGTGCCTTTGTATCTCGGGGTTGAACGAAGAGCAACGCAAGCATACTACTGGGGTAATAAGGCTTTGTCAAGCCCACGCACGAGCGGATATTTCTTAACCTGGTAGTCGATGATTGCCTCATCAAGCAATCTTAGAGCTATCAGTAAGGCCCTCTTACACCACCAAAGCGCAATAGCGGCAAGGACGACCCATACGACCATCGCCACAGCAGTGACCACCCGGTAGCCGTGCAGAGCCAAAGTCGCACTTATGTCGAGCGACACAACTGAAGCTGTTGCGAGACATAGCCCCAAAGCTAAGGCGTCGAACGGATTTGTTATGTGCATGAGGAACTCCCCTTGTTGCTTCAAACGCACGATACTACATTTGCATAAAATACGCTAGACTGTAGAGATGTTTTGGGCAGACCGCATAGCACAAGAGGTCTCGGAGCGCTTTGGCAAGGGCCCCGTGCTTATCCGCGATGAAAAGACTCTCTCGGGCCGCGTGCACATAGGCTCGTTCCGCGGCGTGGCCATACATGGGGCAGTGAGCGAGGCGCTTGCGGAGCGGGGAGTGGCAAACACGTTTAAGTACGAGTTCAATGACTACGACCCGATGGACGGGATACCCTCGTCTTTGCCGCGCGAGCAGTACGAAAAATATTTGGGCATGCCGCTTAAAAATATTCCGAGCCCCGAGGAGGGGTTCAAAAACTTTGCCGAGTACTTTGGCGCGGAGTTTAAAAAGGTAATAGAAGACGCAGGTTTTACCCCCGAGTTTTATCGCAGCAGCACTCTCTACTTGAGCGGGCAGATGGACAGCGTTATCCGCGAGGCGCTCATGGGCGCGGCCGACATCCGCAGGATATATAAAGAGGTGTCCGGGGGCGTGCGCGAGGATAAATGGCTCCCACTTAGTGTCATCTGCCCCACGTGCGGCAAGCTCTCTACCACGCTCGCGAGCGACTTTGATGGCAAGACCGTACAGACCGAGTGCCGGGACCTGGAATGGACAAAAGGGTGCGGTTTTAGCGGCCGTGTTTCGCCCTTTGGGGGCAAGGCCAAATTGCCATGGAAGGTCGAGTGGGGCGCCAAGTGGAAGGTGCTCGGGGTGCAGGTGGAGGGGGCGGGGAAGGACCACTCCACCAAAGGCGGCTCCCGCGACGTTGCCAACCACATTGCGCGCGAGGTCTTCCACTACGAGCCGCCGTTTGACGTGCCGTATGAGTTCTTTTTGGTCGGGGGCAAAAAGATGGCCTCAAGCAAAGGACTCGGCAGCAGCGCCAAAGAAATCGCCGACCTCGTGCCGGCCAAGATTCTGCGCCTCGCGCTGACGGCAAAAGAAATCAACCAAGCATTCAACTTTGACCCGGAAGGGGACACCATCCCAGTGCTATACGACCAGTACGACAAGCTGGCCGAAAATTTTTGGGCGGGGACTAAAGACGACTACGCGCGCCTGTTTGAGCTTATCCACCCAAAAACTTTGACATCCGATGTCCGAGTTTTGCCTAAGCAGAGTCTATTGCCGAGATTCAGCCAAGTGGCGTTTGTGGTGCAGATGCCGCATCTCGACATACAAAAGGAATTTCCGCAGGCGGATAAACAGGAGCTTGCCGAGCGCGCCCTGTATGCCAAGCGCTGGTTGGCCGAGTACGCGCCGGAGAAGTTTGTGTTCAAACTGCAGGAGCAGCTGCCTATGGTGGAAATTTCAAACGAACAAAAGACAAATCTCAAACAACTGCTCGAATTTCTACATTCAAAACCGAGCACAACGGCGGAGGAGATACACACCAAACTGCACGAACTGAAAGCATTTAAAGAAATTTATTTGACGTTTTTGGGCAAAGACCACGGCCCGAAGGCCGGGTGGTTTATTGCATCACTGCCGCGTGAGTTTGTACTGAAGCGGCTAGAAGAGGCGTCTATATAATATAAATAACGATGCCCCGCCGGCTTGATGGCCGGCAGGGTTTTGTTTTTGAGTAACAATTCTCGTCGTCACACTCGGTAGAGCGCGACCAGGACAATCGCCACTAACGCTGCCACTAATGCGAAGTAGGGCAGGTATCTTTCGTAGGAGAGGTGTCTCGTGTTGGGGGTAACCAGACCCTTCTGCACTTCTTGTGTCTCCTTTCAGCTTAGACAGAACTGCGGGTACTCTTTCTTTGTACCAGACGAACGAGTAATAAAAAAGTTTCAGAGTGTGGATAGCATAAAGGGTCCAGCCGAAGCCGGACCCTTTGTGTTTAGCGTTTGTCGAGCAAAATCAGCATGCCGATTTTGTCGACTGTCTGATTGGCAACCGGAGAGCGGTGCTCATAAGCATAGAGCATCAGCGAAATGAAGCATAGCGCAGTCGCGGCGGACAGTATCACTACTATCCGCTGAAGCTGCTGTAACTCCGTCTCCGGCCGAAAGAACTTTATTGTCTGGGCGACCATCACACACCTCGTGGTTTGGGTTTGTGTCTGACTGCCTCCCTATTCGCCCCTAAGCATACACCCCTTTACAAATTTTGTCAAGCGTGGGGATAACTTGTGTAGGTCTGGTGGGATAAAGTGAGATACACTGGCATCTAGTGGGTTTAAGTGGGACAGTCCCGGAGGGAGAAAATACATTGGTGAAAATCATGCTAATCGGAGAATATCTACACACGCTCGACAGCAAAAAGAGGATCAGCCTCCCAAGCAAATTCCGCAAGGAGGTCGGGCGCAAGGTAGTTATTACCCGCGGGCTCGATGCGTGTTTGTTTATGTTCTCTACCAAAGCGTGGGAGAGGATTGCCGAAAAAGTTTCGAACCTTCCGGTCGGGCAAGCCGACACGCGCGGCATGAGCCGCTTCCTTTTGGCGGGCGCCTGCGAGACCGACGTTGACCAGGCGGGCCGCATCCTTATACCGGAGTACCTCAAAGACTTTGCCGAATTGAAGTCGCGCGTGGTCCTTGCGGGAGTTTCAGACCGGGTCGAGATCTGGAACGAGAAGACGTGGGAAGAGTACAAGCGCCGGATAGAAAAGGGCGCCGACCAGATGGCGCAAACACTGGGCGACTTGGGGATTCTTTGATAACGCATGTCCGTACTTATGATAAAACACCGCGCTTCTGCTTTGCCGCCCGTTCGTGCTTCGCGTCACTCCCGTCGAGAGGAGGGTGACACGGGTCGCGAGCGGACGAGAAGGCACAAGCTACCCGCTCGACCGGACGACTCTAGTCGTTCGGGCGGGGAGCACAAGAGCGTGATGGTCAAAGAGGTGGTCGAGGCGCTTGCCCCAAAGCGCGGCGACGTGGTGGTGGACGCCACCTACGGTGTTGGCGGCCATAGCGCCGCTTTAAAGAAAGCCCTGCCTGCCGGCAGGCAGGCGCAAAAAATAAAACTCATAACTATTGATGCCGACCCTGCATCGGGAGCCCAGGTTACGGCAAATTTCGGCGACCTCTCCGGCGTGCTTGCAAAGCACCTGCCTGCCGGCAAACAGGCAGACAAAGTGCTGTTTGATTTGGGGTGGAACCGGGGACAGCTCCAAAGCGGGCGCGGGTTTTCCTTTATGCACGACGAACAACTGAACATGAGTTATGGGCACACTCCGCGCTCGGGTTTTACCGCCGCCGAGGCGCTCAACGAGTGGAGCGAGCAGGCGCTTGCCGACGTCTTCTTCGGCTACGGCGAGGAGCGCTATGCGCGCCGCATCGCCAAGGCGGTTGTCGCGCGTCGCGCGCTGCAGCCGTTTGCGACCACTCTCGAGCTGGTCGAAGTCGTGCGCGATGCAGTGCCCGCCGCCTACCGCCGCGGACGCTTGCATCCCGCGACCAAAACGTTTCAAGCATTGCGCATCGCGGTCAACGACGAGCTCGGCGCGCTCACGCACGGGCTCAAAGCCGCGTGGTACGCGCTTTCCTGCGGGGGCAGAATCGCGGTCATCACCTTCCACTCAATCGAAGACAGGTTGGTCAAGCGCTACTTTGCCGCTCTGGCAAAAGAGGGGAGAGGAACGCTTGTGTATAGAAAACCTCTTACCCCGACTGCCGCCGAAGTTGCCGGCAACCCGTCCGCCCGCAGCGCCAAACTGCGCGCGATAGAAAAAGTATGTATGCACTAACCCTTTATAACGCGCATATGGGCCGTTTTGTAGCGCTTTTGGCGGGCGCACTGGCGATTGCGGCCTTTTTGTACGGGGCGTTCCTGCTGGGGGCGGTGGCCCACGCGGCCGGCCGCACCGCCGCCGAGCGCGAGGTGGGGCGCCTCGGCGCCGAGGTAAGCCGTCTTGAGAGCACCTACTTGACCGAGACAAAAGAGCTTTCTTTGGAGCGCGCGGCCGCAATGGGTTTTGTAGAGCCAAAAAGCGTGGCAGCGGTCTATGTACAAACCCAGGGCCTCACTCTGCGGTAAAATAGGATGATGATAAACGCGCGATTTATAACACGCGTGCGCGTGGTGACCTTTTTTTGCTTGCTTGCGGCGCTGCTCATTATCGCCAAGCTCTACTATCTGCAGGTGATGCGCGGCGAGGAGTACGCGCGCCGCGCCGACGCGCAGTCGGTTGAGCTCAAAAATCCTCTACTGAACCGCGGGACCATCTACTTTTCCGGCAAAGACGGCACGCTTATTACGGCCGCAACTTTGCGCGGCGTCGGCACTTCCTCTGTCGAGCATCAGCGCTACTACCCCGGCGGCTCTTTGGCGGCGCGCACTCTGGGCTTTGTCGCGTACAACAACGACAACGAGCAAAAGGGCCGCTACGGGCTCGAGCGCTACTACGACCAGACGCTCTCGCGGAGCGGCGAAGATTCCTACGCAAACTTTTTTGTAGAATTATTCGCCGGGTTTGCCGGCGCGTGGGGGGCCGGCGGCCAAAAAGGCGACCTCCTGACCACCATCGAACCCTCCGTACAGGCGGAGCTTGAGCGCACGCTACTGCTCTACGAGGCTGCATGGCACCCCGCGCTTGCCGGAGGCATCATCATGGACCCGGCAACCGGCGAAGTGGTGGCAATGGCGCTGCGCCCCACGTTCGATCTGAACGTCTTTAACCAACAAAAAGACCCTTTGGTGTTTGCCAACCCGCTGGTAGATGCCGTGTTTGAGATGGGCTCTATCATCAAACCGCTCACTATTGCCGCCGCGCTCGACTCGGGCACTATCACCGAGGCGAGCACCTACAACGACACCGGCACCATTGTGCTCGACGGCAAACCTATTTCTAACTTCGACGGCAAGGCGCGCGGCGTTATCCCCGTACAACAAATTTTGAGCCAGTCGCTCAACGTCGGCTCGGCGTACGTGGCCACCAAAATCGGGCCGCAGACGTTCCGCGACTACTTTTTAAATCACTACAAACTCGGGACCGAAACCGGCGTCGACCTCCCCGGCGAGGTGCACGGCTTGGTGCAGAACCTACAGAGCCCCCGGCAGGTCGAGTACGCAACCGCGGCCTTTGGACAGGGGATAGCGCTGACGCCGGTCGAGACCGTGCGCGCGCTGGCCAGCTTGGGCAACGGCGGGTTTTTGGTGACCCCGCACTTGGTGCGCGCCATCAAATACGACAGCGGGGTGACGCGCACATTGAGTTGGGGAGAGCCGGTGCCCACCCTAAAGCCCGGCACCTCGGTAGCCATCAGCCGGATGCTGACGGCAGTGGTCGACACCACACTCGCCAACGGCACGCTCAAAATGGAGCGCTACTCCATTGCGGCCAAGACCGGCACCGCACAAATTGCCGACCCAAATGGCGGGGGGTACTATGCGGACAAATATTTGCACAGCTTTTTTGGCTACTTCCCCAGCTATGCGCCAAAGTTTGTGGTCTTCCTCTTTGCCACCGAGCCCAAAGGCGCGCCGTACGCCTCCCAAACCTGGGCGCCGCCGTTCGGCAGCCTCGTAAAATTCCTCATAAATTACTATAATATACCTCCGGATAGGTAATGCGCACGATTTTTAAAAACGCGGTGGTTTGGATTATTACGCTCCAAGCGCGGGCGGTTTTAAATAAATACAAGCCAAAGATTGTCGCGGTGACGGGGAGCGTGGGCAAAACTTCGACCAAAGACGCTATCTATGCCGTGCTGGCCAAAAGTTATCGCGTGCGCAAGTCAGAAAAGAGTTTTAACAGCGAAATCGGCTTGCCGCTCACCATACTCGGCGCGCCCAATGCGTGGAGCAATCCCTTCCGCTGGCTTGCCAACATCGTTGACGGGCTTTTTTTGATTTGGTTTGACGCGCCGTACCCGGAGTGGTTGGTGCTCGAGGTGGGCGCCGACCGCCCGGGCGACATCCGCTCGCTCGCCGGTTGGTTGCCCGTCGACATCGCGGTTATTACACGGCTCCCCGAGGTGCCGGTGCACGTAGAGTTTTTTGACTCGCCCGAGGCCGTGGTGGAGGAAAAGGCCTCGCTTATAGACGCCATCAAGCCTGGAGGCGTTCTTGCACTTTTTGCCGACGACCCCAGGACGCTCGCACTCCAGCATCGTTTGCCCGCGCCCGATGCGCGCATTATCACCTTTGGATTCGGCGAGGGTGCCGACGTGCGCGGCGAGCACATTGCGCTCTTAAAAGAAAAAGGAGGCGAAGGGTGGCCTATTGGCATGACCGCAAAAATAACCGCCGACGGCGTGACAGTGCCGCTCGAGGTGGCGGGCGCGGTGGGCCCGCACGCATTCCTCCCCGCGCTCGCGGCGGCTGCGGTGGGGCGCGCACTCAACAAACACCCGGGCGACATCGTTGGTGCGCTCGAGAGCTACGACCCGCCGCCGGGCCGTATGCGGCTGGTGCCAGGCATCAAAAACACGCTCATTATTGACGACACCTACAACGCCTCGCCGGCGGCCGCTATCGCGGCGCTCGACACCCTGGCGATGATTGCTCCAAAAGGTCGCAAGATATTTGCAATCGGAGATATGTTGGAGTTGGGGCGCCACAGCGTCGAGGAGCATCGCAAGGTGGGCGCGCACGCGGCAAAGACTGCCGACTTTTTGGTGACGGTCGGATTCCGCGCCCGTGACATCGCCGCCGCCGCGCTCGACAACGGGATGCCGGAGAAAAACATTTTGCAATTTGAGGACTCGGGCAAGGCGGGGAGAGAGCTGCAGAACCTACTTGCAGAAGGGGACTGTGTTTTGGTCAAAGGTTCGCAGTCAGTGCGCATGGAGCGCGTAGTCGAGGAGTTGATGCAAGAGCCCGAGCAGGCCGAGCGCTTGTTGGTGCGCCAGGATGCGGAGTGGAAACGGAGATGAGTGTGTATTGCCGAATGTGAATAACTCCAACTATAGTAAGTTTTATTCACTTTTGCTTTTCCTGCACTTGTGACCCGGGTGGGACAGAATTGGAACCAGTTAGTGGTGGAACTTAACGACTGGTATCAGTTTGGTAAGGAATACCATAGCAGATAGTGACGGTGGTATCCATTACCACTGGTCCAGGCCTTGAAACACCGAAGCATTTGTTTACGACAGTTGGCAAAGGACCAAATCCACCGTTACCAATCTCTTTTGGAAAGAAAAAGACGAAGCAAAAAAGGACGACGAGTAAAAGAGAGAGTGTTTGGTTTGGGCTGTGGAGGATTTTAGAAAATATGACAGTTAACACAACTGCCGCAAGGATAAAAATAAGAAGACCAATTAAGTGGAATACTCCAAATATTAAAATGCCATTTATTGCCTCACCTTTTCCTCCTGAGGAGCTAATATTAAGGCAACTGCTGACTCCCTGACACGTCAGAAATCCCGGAGCAAACCAAACTGGGAGTACGATTGGCTTTAGCCAAGAAAACATGTAGGAGAGACTTGCAAGAAGAATGTAGACGACACCAAAAATAATTGACACCTTTTTCATAAGACTCATGTTAAAAGTGTAGCACAAGAATTTGTGACCCTACGGGGAGTCGAACCCCGATTTACGCCGTGAGAGGGCGCTGTCCTAGCCATTAGACGATAGGGCCTTGCTCAAACAATCTACAGCATTTTTCATAAAACAAAAAGCCCGGCGCATGCGCCGGGCTTTGCTTCTTGCTAAACAAACGTTAACTGCCCGTCGGGACCTTCTTTGAGAAACTCGGGCTCTGGGTCCTCTTTCTCACCAATCCGCGCAAGGTGCTGGCGGTGAGAGTTACGGGCTTGGAACTCGGTCTTTTTGTGGACGGCCGTCTCCAAGTTATCAAGCGCGTCTTGCAGACAGCGCTCGACACGCACGATGGGGAGGCCGCTGACAAAAGCTTTGCGACGGACGCCTTTGAGTTTTGACCGCATGGTCTCCTCCGAGAAAAACTGATGGGAAGAGGGAACGCGTACGAATCCTCCCTCCCCAGTGGAACAGGCACAGAAACTCAACCTGCCCCTCTATAAAAATGGTACTCCTAAGCAAAGAGATTGTAAACTACGGCCTTTACGTCATTGCCGTCGGCGCGGCCTTTTAGGTCCTTCATCAGCGTGCTCATAAGCTTGTTGGCGCCGGACTTATCCGCAATGCCGAGTTCGGCGGCCTTGGCCTTGGCCGCGGCAACTATTTCATCCTGTGACATCTGCGCGGGGAGCATGGCCATGATTATTGTCAGCTCGGCCTTTTCTCCCACGGCCAGCTCGGGGCGGCCGCCCTTTTCAAACTGCTCTATCGAGTCTTTGCGCTGTTTGGCCGCGCGGGTGATGATCGCGAGCATCTCGCCCTCGTCAAGGACGCCATCGGGGCCCTTGCCTTTGGTGACCGCTTCGTTGGTGCAGGCCGCCATAAGCCCGCGGATAACACCCAGCCGCACGCTGTCTTTGGCGCGCATGGCATCCTTCATCGCCTCTTTGAGTTCTGCTTGTGTCATGCGAAAATACTAACATGGATTGGCTGGTAATTGTACTGATTGTTTTGGTGGCGGGAGTTCTTGCGTTTCAATTTGTTATGTGGAAGAAGAGTCAGGAACCAGCCGCGCCATTGCCGCCCGCAGACACCTCCGGCTTTACGCTGATGCAAAATCAGATGCATCAGCTTACTCAAACCATAGACGCAAAGCTTTTGGACGTCATACGCGGCGTCGCGGAAAACAAGGAGTCTAACAAACAAGTGTTTAGCATCGCCGAGCAGTTGAGCAATTTGGAAAAGGTGCTCAAAAATCAAAAACAGCGCGGCAATTTGGGCGAGGCGTCGCTTGAGCTGGTGATGAGCAACATTTTGCCGCCCGGCGCGTACGCGATGCAGTATGAGTTCCCCGGCGGCGAGACGGTCGACGCGATTATCCGCACCAAAGAGGGTGTCATCCCCGTGGATGCCAAGTTTCCGCTCGAAAATTACAGCCGCCTGCTCAACGAAAAAGACGATGTGCGGCGCGCCGAGTTTGAGGACTCGTTTAAAAAAGACCTAAAAAAGAGGATTGATGAGACGGCCAAGTATGTCCGGCCCAAGGACGGCACACTGCCGTTTGCATTTATGTACATCCCGGCCGAGGGGATCTACTACGACCTCTTGAATGACGGAGTGGGTGCGGTCAACACGCGCAGTTTGTTGGACTACGCGCAGAACGAAAAGAAGGTGATTATTGTTTCGCCCACAACCTTTGCCGCGTACTTGCAGTCGGTGCTGTACGGGTTTAAAGCTTTTAAAATTGAGGAGCAGGCCAAAGACATCGCCAAAAATGTCGAGGCGCTGGGCCGGCATATCAACGCGTATCAGGACTATTATAAAAAGCTCGGTGCTTCGCTCTCGACCACAGTCAACCATTTTAATGCCGGCACCAAGGAGCTCGGCAAGATAGAAAAGGACGTGCTCAAAATAGACGCCTCGGCCGACATTGCGATAGACGTGGCCGTGCTTGATAAGCCCTTGCTTGAAGGAAAGGAGTAGGTTAGTATATTTTGACGAGCGACAAGCTCGTTTTTATATGGCTACCAAGACTAAAAAAGACACTTCCGCGACCAAAGAATTCGCTATAATCCAGACCGGCGGCAAGCAATACATCGTTGCCGAGGGGGACACTGTCCAGATAGAGAAGCTCAAGGGCCCCCTGACGGCCAAAGGCTATGGCACCTACGCGCTGGGCGACAAAGTTGTTTTTGACAATGTGCTTTTGGTGGACAATGGCTCCGACACGACCATCGGCACGCCGTTTATAGTGGGGGCCAAGGTGTCTGCGGAAGTTACCAAGATCGGCCGCGCCAAAAAGGTCAACGTCATCAAATACAAAGCCAAGTCGAACTATTTTAAAAAGCGCGGACACCGCCAGCCGTTTTTTGAGGTCAAAATAACGAAGCTCGTCTAGTGCCTATTGCCTAGCGCTTGGGCTATTGTTTCGGGGTCAGCGTATTCAAGCTCACTGCCGGTGGAGAGGCCCCTGCCTAAACTTGATATTTTGCTATTTGTTTTTTGGAGCTTCTCGGCAAGGATTTGCCGAGTGTGGTCGCCCTCGGTAGTGGCAGAGAGTCCGAGGATTATTTCCTGCGGTTTCTCCGCCTGTGCGCGGGCCGTAAGCTCGCGTAGGCGGATATGCTTCTCCGGCTCCTCGCTTGCAAGTGGGATGAAGCCGCCAAGCACAAAGTAGAGGCCTTTGTAGCCACTGCGCTCCACGTTGTCTATGTCGGCGTCCTTCTCCACCACAAAGAGCGTTTGCTTATCGCGGTGCTCGTCGGCGCAAATGGGGCACAAAGGCAACGCCTTAGCTGCAAGGCTCTTCAAGGCGTCGCCTTTAGAAAACCAGCGGTAGCACTTTTTACACTGCGCGGTTTGGGTGCCGAGTGCCTTAATTTGCTCGGCAATGTCCTGCCTCACCGTGGGGCTCGCGGTCAGCAAGTACTGCACAAACCTGCGGGCTTGCCTTGGCCCGATGCCAGGGAACTTTTCAAACAATTGCGATAGCCGGTCGATAGGAGACATTTATTAGAAGTCGGT
>Ga0208375_1003686_pt1 | contig 12745 bp, 15 predicted proteins | sample RifOxyD1_FD_184038 | JGI IMG/M metagenome (GOLD analysis project Ga0208375, IMG submission 184038) | Soil microbial communities from Rifle, Colorado - Rifle Oxygen_injection D1 (SPAdes) | ecosystem: Environmental > Terrestrial > Deep subsurface > Rock core/Sediment | place: Rifle, Colorado... | reverse complement strand
GTCAACAAACGTATAGGAACCCGACGTCTATACGACTTTACTCAATTCTCTAAAAGTAGCGATTCGTATTTGGCTAAATCTTTTTTATGGCTTACCCAATCTTCAACAGCTTTTTTACAGCCAATTTCTCCGTTCATCATTTCTATTAAAAAATCTCTTTGCGTTACAGAATTAAAATTTTTAATGCCAATACAATCTTGATAATTTGACCATTTATAACCTTCTAGAAATTTTATCACTTCTGCTATGGAATGGTTTCTTATACCATTTTTTTTCCAACCCGGTTCTATTAAGGCAACGGGATTTGTAAAGATATAAGAAACAACTACTCTAAATTGATTATCTCCTGCGATATGAACTGACTTAAACGTATCTTGGAAAACATGCCCTTTGCGCTCATATTGATTATTGAAATATCGCGCATAGCCCCCTCCGACTTTCTGCATAAACTTACTGATTCCGTCTCCCCTCAGTTGTTTTAGCAAAAGATGAATGTGGTTGGGCATAAAGCAAAAAGCTAATACTTCAACCATCATTTCTCTTTTATCAATAAACTCGGGAAGTTGCATAGACGTCGGGTTCCTATCCGCTTTATTTAATGAATTCTTGAAGGCGATTCTGGCTTTGCGACGCGCTTGAATAGTAACGGGTTTTGCATTATTAAACTCATAAATTGAAAAAATACCACGATAATAGTCGTTTGTATCTTTGAATATCAAATTATCATCAAGGGCTCGCAAAATAACGTGATAAAATTCACCATTTTCAAACCCTTCTTTTCTCTGTGGCATATAATTAATTTTATCGTATTTTTATCCAAGGGTAAAGCCGTATAGACGTCGGGTTCCTATACAGCTTTTAAACGGCTCAACCTGCAAAAGAGTTGAGCCGTTGGAAAAAGCAATAAACCCCATCACTAATTTCAGCCGAGTTTATTAAAAACAGTAATAAAAAAGGCGAAGCGACTACGCTTCGCTTCGTCTGTCATTGTATTAATACAAGTTTTGAGGTCAAATTAGTGAGGGGTTATTTAGCTTGTATCTATTTTTTATAATCGATGCTAAATAAAAAGCCCCGACCAGACGAATCTGATCGGGGACATAATTGCCGTGGGCGAACCCAAGACTTAGTTTTAACTAATCTTCCCGATAAAAGCTTTGACACCTTCAACTTCCCGGCGGATGCATACTCGTTTTAACTCATTAACATCAAAAATCTCATCCGCCGGAAATGATCGCTCCGATCTTTCGGGAAAATGCAGACAAAATGCTACATCTTCCTCATATCTAAGTAGCTCCATCGACAACTCCTCGCTCTCATGAGCTACTACACTTCCGACCTCGGGTCTAGATCCTTTAAGCTTTTCGATCTCTTCTTCCACCAGCTTATTGGGGTTCATTTTCAGTTACTTCCTATAAAAGTGTTGTCAACGGTGAAGAAACATTCTTCACCTTACTATATTAATCATAGCATATATCAATCCTCTTGTCAATACTTAAATTGTATGTTAATATGATAATATAATAAAAGATATGAAAATATATTCAGAAAATAAAAAAGCCTTATTTAACTATAATATCCTTGAAAAGTTTGAAGCAGGGCTGGTTTTGTTTGGACAGGAAGTAAAGTCAATAAAAACCGGGCATATAAATTTAGGCGGGTCTTATGTCGCATTAAAAGGAGAAGAGCCGTTTTTAGTGGGGGTAAAAGTGCCTCCCTACCAGCCAAATAATGCCGGTTCTGACTATAATGACGAAAGGCATAGAAAACTTCTTTTAAATAAAAAAGAGATAAATTATTTAATCGGCAAGACAAAAATGAAGGGTTTTTCCTTAATACCCTTGAAAATTTATGAGAAGAATGGTAGAATAAAACTTGAATTTGGGTTAGCTAAAGGAAAGAAAAAATACGACAAAAAAGAAAAGATTAAAAAACGAGATATTGAAAGGGAGACAAACAGAGAATTATCCGAATAAACCACAAGGGGATGATTGTTTCGATGAATTGTTCTTTAAAGCAAGGCAAGTTGAGCTTTCTCGGGGCTCTTTAATCTTCTGAGAAAAAACATAATTGCTAATTTATTTAATAAGCAACCAGCATTAGCATACGCTTAATGCTGCATCTTCGCCATTGACTCCTAATAAATGGAGTGAAGGTGTTATATTCACCCAGTTAAATAATTTCGCTTGCGAAATTAGCCTTCGGGCTATTTAACGGGGTAAATTAGGATAGATAATTTAAATTCTCTGGTAAATTATTGAAACTAAAGAGATAAGGCATTAAAAATTTTGTTAGTTTTCTATTTAATGCCCGAACATAAAAACTGACTAAACTTGTAGAATTGCTTTTAAAAACTTTTTAGACGGGAGTTCACTCTCCCCATCTCCACAAATAAAATTTAATAAATTCATCGGGTTAAATAATTTTTGGCAAAAGCCAAAAATTAAAATCCGAAGGATTTTATTTAACCCGATAAATTGATCAAAGTATTAATAAACAATTTTATAAGGGCAAAAGAAGTAAGGGTAATAGACGAAACCGGCAAACAGCTGGGCATAATAGATATATTTAAAGCAATTGATTTGGCAAAATCAAAGGGCTTAGATTTAATACAGGTTACAGAAAAAGTTGAGCCTCCTATATGCAAGATAGCAAATTACGGAAAATATCTTTATACTCTGCAAAAAAAGGAAAAAAAGATGGCAAGGCCAAGAGGCGGGGAACTAAAAGAAATAAGATTAACTTTTAACATTTCTCCCCACGATATGGAAATAAGAGCAAAACAGGCAGAAAAATTTTTGAAAAATGGCGACAAGGTAAAAATATCTATGGCGCTTAAAGGCAGGCAGAAGGCAATGGGAAATTTTGCCAAGCAAAAAATGCAATCTTTTTTGGATTTTACAAATAATTTAATACCCATCAAAACAGAAAGAGAAATAAAAAGAGAGCCAAGGGGCTTTACAATGATTGTTTCAAAAGGATAATGCGATGCCAATATACGAATGACATACTAATAATACGAATAAACAGAAATAGAATTTGTATCATCAATTAGTATAATTAGTATTCACCCAGTTAAATAATCCCGCCTTGACGGGATTAGCCTGAAGGGCTATTTAACCGGGTGAATTAGTATATTAGTATCGCACTATTAGTATCAATTTTATGACAACAAAAACAAAAAAAGCCATAACCAAAAGGTTTAAAATAACAAAAAACGGCAAAATTTTAAGAAGGCTGTCCGGACAAAACCATTACAGAGCCAAAAAAACCGGTGAAAGAAAAAGGAAAGGTCGCAAATGGGTTCCTTTATCTAAGGGAGAAGCAAAAAGATTAAAAAAATATATAAGCTTATAAGAGCGATCCTAATCTACAAATGACATCCGAATTATCCGAATACTCCGCCAGTTGGCGGATTCGGGACATTCGGGTGATAAATTTGGGTCATTCGGGTCGCATATAATAATGTCACGAGTAAAAAGAGCCGTACAAGCCCGCAAGCACAGAAAAAATTTGATGAAACATGCCAAGGGTTTTCAATACGGCAGAAAATCAAAATTTAAATTAGCAAAAGATGCATTGAGGCATGCATGGACTTATGCGTACAGAGACAGAAAAAATAAAAAAAGAACTTTCAGAAATTTGTGGAATCTACAGATAAACGCGCTTGCCCGCCAAAATGGCGTTACATACAGCAAGTTGATACACGGATTAAAGGTCAAAAAAATAGAACTGGACAGAAAAGTATTATCAGAGTTAGCAAAAAAGCATCCTGATATTTTTATAAAGATATTAGAAGAAGTTCGCCCAGTTAAATAATTTGTTTAAAACAAATTAAAACAAAAAATCGCCTCGGGGGCGATTTTTTGTTTCAGAATATTTTAGATTTCATGTTTTATTTTTTTTAATTATGAAATCGTTTGCCTTTTTTAGTAATAATTTTGAATTTTTGTATGTTGTCTTTTTGCAAGCATCGTCAAACGGCAACCAAATATATCCTATGTGTTCTGGCGATAATTTTATATCTTTTGTTTTAGTTTCTGCAATAAAAAATGTCACCAGTTTAAAAATCCACGAAGGGGTTTTCTGTTTTTGTTTTCTTTCTTTAAAAAAATATTTAATGTGTTGTTTAAAACCCGGAATTATTTTTATGTCTTTTAACCCCGTTTCTTCTGCAACTTCCCTTTTTACCGTCTGTTCATAGTTTTCTCCATCTTCAATGTGCCCCTTTGCAAACTCCCAATGTCCGCCCTTCCTGTTTAAAGAGGGATAATGCAAAAGCAGATAATATATTTGATTATCTTCTATTCTAAATATTATAGCTCCAGCTGATTTTTCTCTTGGCATTTTTATTTAAAATATTTTAATAGTTCTTCAACCGGCAAAGTGTTTATAATATCTGATTTTTCAGCCCAGCCTCGGCGGGCCATTGAAACTCCGTATTCCATTAAACTTAATTGTTCTTTTTGATGCGCATCTGTATTTATTATCATTTTAACGCCCTCGTTTTTTGCGCGCCTTATATAAAAATCACGTAAATCCAGCCTTGATGACGAATTAATTTCTAAAATTGTGCCGGTTTCTTTGGCTACTTTAAGTATTTTATCAAAATCAATTTGATACTCATCTCTTTGGCCGACAATTCTTCCTGTCGGATGAGCAAGAATATCAATGTTAGGATTTTTCATCGCCCTTTCAATCCGCGCCATCATTTCTTTTTTTTCCATTTTTAAACTTGAATGTACGCCGGCAATCACATAATCTAATTTTTCTAAAACCTCATCCTTTATATCAACCGAACCGTCATTTAAAATATTACACTCACAACCATGCAAGATGCGGAATTTGGAATTTTGAATTTGGAATTTTGAATTTAACTTTTCTATTTCTTTATGCTGGTCTAACAATTGCTTTTCATTTAATCCATTTTCAATTCTTAAAAATTTTGTGTGGTCTGAAATACCAATATATTCATAACCTTTTTTTATTGCTACTTCTGCCATTTCTTCAATTGAATCGGCTCCGCCGTCCCAGTCAGAATGGCAATGCAAATCGCCTTTTATGTCTTTTAACTCCACTAATTTGGGCAAATTATTTTTTAAAGCTGCTTCAATTTCTCCTTCGTTCTCTCTTAATTCCGGCTCAATATATGGCAGACCGATAGCTTTATAAATTTCTTCCTCGGTTGAACCTGCAATTTGTTTTTTGCCTTTGAATATTCCGTATTCAGAAAGTTTCAACCCCTTGTCTATGGCAATTCGTCTTGTGGCAACATTGTGGTCTTTGTTGCCTGTAAAATATTGTAAAGCAGACCCATAGCTTTTATCAGGCACAACCCTTAAATCAATATCAAACCCGTCTTTCATTCTTATTGATGCCTTAGTACCGCCCTTGCCCCAAACTTTTTCAACGCCGTCGAGCTTAACAAAAAAATCCATAATCTTATTTATGTCTTTTGAAATGGCTGGGCCTTTGGCCACCATCCCGGTCGCATTTTGCGACCTAGGGACAACTAAAATGTCCACGTCTCCGATTGTTTCTTTTCTTCTGCGAACAGAACCTGCTAAACTTATCTTTTCAACTTCCTTTAAATTTTTTAATTTTTCTAAAATATTGTTTGCAACAGGCAGGATATCGCCCAATAAAAATCTTCCTTTATCTCTTTTCAAAAATTCTATGCCCTGTAGAATATTTTTTTCCGTCTTTTCTCCAAATCCGAAAAGGGGAGCTATCTTGTGGCTTTTGGCGGCTTTTTCCAAATCTTTTGCATTTTTAATTCCTAATTTCTGATAAAGAATTCTGGCTTTTCTGACTCCCATGCCTTCAATTCTTATCAACTCGTCCATTTTGAAAGGAAGCTTTTTTTTATAATTTTCGTAATGTTTTATTTTTCCGGTTTTTAAATATTCTTCTATGTGGTCTGCCATGGCTTTTCCAATGCCTGGAATTTCCAACAAGGCCTTAACTCCGCCTTTTTTATAAATTTTACTGACATCTTCATTTAAAGCATCTAAAGATAAAGCAGCATTTTTATATGCATAAGGCTTAAAAGCTACATTCTCTGATTCTAGAAAACTCGACATTGCCTGAAAAATTTTAGCTATTTCCTGATTTTTCATAATTACAAAAAATATCGTAAACTCTACGGTCCAACAATCTGCTTGCCAGCTGGCATGATGCTTCCTTCCTTACTTTTTGGATAAACTGAATTTTTAATGAAGATAAGTAAAATCGCAGATACAATATTCAACAAAGCCACAAAAATAAAGACCTCATTAAATCCAAAGGAAGCTGCTATTAATCCTCCTACTCCCCCTGCAATACCAGCTCCAGCTCCGATAGATGTTGCTTCTATACTCCACTCAAAAGCTTCTTTGCCCTTGTCTATATGGCGGGTAAAAATAGCCAGCCACGAAGGCAAAGCCATTGCCATTCCTATCGCATGGATAATTTGAAAAAGATAAATATGCCATGCCACAGAAGAAAAAAGAAAGCCAATTGGCACTATAGCTGTAATAAAAGTTCCAATTACCATAAACCAAAAGTCATCTTTTTCTCCATATTTTTTATCCAAAAACCAACCAATTGGTATTTCAAAAATAGATTTTGTTATCCAATAAGACAGCGCTGAAAAACCAGCTATTGCTACGGCTTTTGATGGATCTCCATCTGTAATTTTTTCTAAAATGAATATAGCAAAAATCGGAGACAGAAGACCCCATCCCAAATTTAAAAAAAAGTCGCTGGCTATTAAAACTTTAATTATTTTATTGAATATTTCTGGCATCTGAATATGTGTTTCCGTTAATTTTTATTTTACTAATTATAACAAACAAAAAAGCCCTATAACAGGGCTTTAATGTTTGAATTAGTTAATTTCGTATTTTATGCTTTTGATTTTATATTCTGTTTTAACAGGAGAGGACACAACCACTACGTCTCCGGCTCTGTGACCTAAGAGCGCCCTGCCGACAGGCGATTCGTTGCTAATTTTTCCTAAAGCAGGATTTGCTTCAAGCGTTCCTACTATCAAAAATTCATCTTTTTTTCCATCAACAGATATTTTTACTTTAGCTCCCAAACCAATAACATTTTTTTCTGAAGATGAGGGAGCTTTTATCAATTCATAATTTTCTAAAATATTTTTAATCTCATTAATTCTGGACCTCAAAAACCCCACATCTTCCTGAAAGCTGATAAATTCCGGATTTAAATCTTCAGACTCAAAAATTTTGGGCGCCTCCTGTTCTGTCATTTTTTGGCGTTCAAACTCTGACAACTCTTCGTATTCTTTTTTGAGCTCCTGCAGTTTTACCCTAGTTATATAAAAGGTTTTTTCGTCCATATCCTGTATTTTTTTTATTATACAGCCCTTAGTTTATTCTAATTTTATTCCCTATCTACAAAATGTCAACCCCGTTAGAAGCCGTTTTTGTTTAAGGGGTAATTTTAAATTAAAAAATCTACAGTTTCAGCAGAAATAATTTAAAAATAGAAGAAAAAAACATTTATTAAATATTTTTTTCTAAGGCTTCTAACGGGGTCAACTGCCACAATAGTTAAAAACATAATTTGTTATAATATCTCATACTATAAATTTTTTGATAAAAAAACAGCCGCTATTTTTCAAACGGCTTTGCGCAATGATTAAAACGAATTGCCTTTTATTTTTTGCCCTGCGCGTACAACATATGTTTTAACCAAATCCAGACTAGAAAGCAACCCTTGGTTGCAAGAAAGTCCGTAAAAGCTCCTTAGAGCCTCCCTTTCTGGTTCGCTTAAACCTTTTCCCCAAATTAGGGCTTCAAACTTTTCTTCAGGATTATCGCCCAAAGAATGTTGAGGGCAAAATTCGCTAGACACAGCGTTCTCCTTTTCAAAGGGCATAAAGTCATTGCTTTAAATAATTTTACGCCTATAAAAAAACAATACAAGCCCCGTACGTTTATTTTAAAAAAGCGTTTTTTGGTTTAAAGCATTTTTTCTTTTTTTCTGCCCGCCGTCATTTTCAGAAAAAATTTTAATCTTTCCGTAAACTCCGTCATACCCTGGCGCCACATCAACCTTTCCATTTCTTACGCGCAAAATACCTTCTGCAATTTCAGGCAGGCTGTTTTTTTCTATTTCTGTTTTTTGTTTTTCCAATAATATATCAAATTCTGTCCCTAATTTTGAAATTAAATTATTATAATAATTTATAACTTGTTTTGAGGCCACAGACACCCCAATAGAATCAGCTATTATTTCTTGCATGGGTATTAAACTTTTAAACGGAATGGCATTTTTAGGCACAAAGCCTTCGGGCCTGTCAGCTAATTCTTCAACCCTGTTTAAAACGCCTATTACAAGCGGTTTTGCGCATCTTGGGCAGATATTATTATATTTTTTAGACTCTGCGGGTGACAGGCTTAAATTACACAACCTGTGGCCGTCGTAATGATATTTGCCCTCTTCAGGAAAAAATTCTATTGTATATAAAAATCTTTTTGGGTCTTTTGTTTTTATAGCTTCTGCTATAGCTTGATAACTGACATTTGTATCAAAAACATTTGCCTCTCTGCCAATTTTTGGGGTTGAATGAGCATCTGAATTTGAAATTAAAGTAATTTTATCTAATTGTGATAATCTCCAGTTCATGGCGGGATCTGAACTTAAGCCTGTTTCTACTGCATAAATATATTTTGTGTATTCCTCAAAACACTCTTCTAAAGTGTTAAATCCTGATTTTGAGCCAAAAACAGAAAACCAAGGAGTCCAGCAATTGTGCACCGTGGCAAATTCGCTTAAATAAGAATTATCATCTTCAACTTCCAAATTGTAAACATCTCCTTTATATAGCTTTTTAGTAATTTCTCTCACTGGCAAATAAATATAATTTTTATCAATCCAGCCATTTCTTCTAATCGTTTTAAAATCAAATTTTTTAAAATACGGCTCTTCTAATAAATTAAAAGTGTCTTCAAAAAATGAAAGATTGGAAAAATGAAAAAGGTCAAAATTTGCAGTAATTTGTCTATTTTTTATCTTATGTTCTTTTTTATTAAAAATTTCTTTTGGATGTGAAATTACAATAGAGGGAATTATCCCTAATCGCAGACAAATTATTTTCATTTGGTTCATAAGAACCCTGGAAGAAGTATAACCTGTATCTCCCCTCCACCAACCCATAAAAATTTCTGCTTGTTTTTCTGCGGGCAATTTCAGCATCCAGTTTGGAATTTTTTTTGTATAAGCCCTTCTTATATCTGGCGATACATAAAATAAATGTTTGAAAATGTTTTCTAAAATTTTTGAGTAATAAATCAATTCTATCCCTTGATTATCTTTTTGTACTCTGATTTTAGCAGGTTTGACTCCAAATATTTCTCGCATTAAAAATTCAATATCATTAATATATTCTTTTTCATTATTTTTTAGAGAAAACCCAATTGCATCGCGATTATTTGTGTACCCTTCTGCCAGATAATACCCAACCAAGCGGCAAAAATTTTTATCGATCTTAATAATGTTAGGTATCCAATTAATTTTATCTCCAATTGGCGCAATTTTATTTTCATTATATTTTACGGCAATGGGATTTAAGATTTTATCCAATTGTAATGTTTCTTTATCTTGGATTTCTTTAAAACGTGGAAAAAGCATAATATCTCCTATTTTTACCCTTGATGCCTCAACCCATTCCATCTTTTTTTGTTTAAAATAATCTTTTTTTAATTGTTCTCCATAATAGTTACTGCTTCCTTTATATCTATCATTTTTAATAACTAAATATGGATGTTCTGGAGTAGTGGCAAGCCCTAATCTAAAATAAAAAGGTTTGATTGTATATATATTTCCTTCATAATTTCGCTTATATATCCCAATTACTTTTTTAATTCTTCCCTTATGGGTATAAACAAAATCTCCTTTTTTTATATTTTTGATTATTTTAATCCCTTGGTTTGTATGTATATATGTATCTGGAAGCAAACAATGAGCCGGCACAACCAAACAGTCTTTATCTGCGTCTAAAACAATTTTTGCCAATTCTTTTGCGTCTAGCCCCAAAATTGGCCTGCCGTCTGCTTTTAAATTTCCTATCTTATCCAATTGTATATTTATTTTTTCAACTGCATCAAAAGAAGGGGCAAAAACAACAATATGAATTTTTCTGACTTTGCCCCCTTTTGAATAAATACAACTTATTTCTGAAGTAAGAATAAAACGCGTTGGAGAATCTAATTTTTTAAGTTTAAAAAGTCCCCGCTCAGCGGGGCTCAACTTTTCTTTTAATTCCTTTAACCACACCGGGTGTGTAAAATCGCCCGTGCCAATAATTTTTATTCCCTTAATACGCGACCATCTGTCTAAACTATCTATATCCATTAACGGAGAGGTGGCTCTGGAATATTTTGAATGAATGTGAAAATCCGCTACAAATTTCATACCTGCGATATCTTATTAAATAAAATCTGGGCAAAATCTTTTTTATTAACAAAAAATTTAGAATATTTGTCGTTTTTATCAGCTGACAAAAACGACTCGAATTTAAAAACATTCCCATTATTTACTTTGCCGGCAATTTTAGTAAACTCCTGCAGGGGCACAAAACATATAAAATCTTCTATGTCCTGCTTTAGAATATTAAAGAAAACAAACGCCAGATAAAAATTTTTTGTTTTTTTAAATGCTTCAATATCAACATCTTTTTTAAAAATACTGCTGTCGCTTTCTTTCAACAATCCGTTAACAGAAATGAATATTTCTGTTGATTCTTTTTGAGAAGAATCTCCAAAAATTTTTGTTTTTACTATTATGCTTTTGGGCAAATCCTTATTGCCCGCAGGGTCATATTCTCCTTTTTGAACTACAACTAAATCTGCCCCGCCCGACGGGTCTGGCGGTTTAAAAACTACTAGTCTGCCACCAGCTCCACTTATTGTCCAATCAATAATCTTATTTTCTATTTCTTCTTGTAGATTTTCCATATCACAGGCTACTAATTTACAAATCAACTACAAATATACTAATTTACGAATTCGTATATTAGTAAAAAATTAGTAAATTCGTAGCCTGATTTTAAACTTTAAAAACTTTATATCCTTCTCTCACTTTTTCCTTAACTTTTATACCTATGGAGTCTCCCTTTTTTGCCGTCTTTATCTTTTCATGCTCAATTTGCATGGAATCGACTGTTTGGGTAAAATCTGTATCTTCGCCTCCGATTATGCGTAATGTGTCTCCTGCTTTTAAAGTAGAAGACAAATCAATAACCGCTACTCCAATATTGGAAAAATAATGAGTGATTTTACCTATTAATTTTCCTTCCTTGCCCACCGGGGCCTTGGCGGAATCGGGCTTCTTTTTGTTTACCATAAATTTTTATTTCTTTATTATATATTGACCTTTAATTTTATATTATCATTCTGCACAAATTTTACAATCAAAAACCGCCTCTATTTATGAGACGGGCTTTGGTTGAGGGGGGTTGTAATTTCCAATGATATCAGCGTGTTTCCTAGGCCTAAATTCGGACAATGAATTCAGGTATATACTTTATAGCCTACATCTTTGAAAACTATTCTGTCCTTGATGATAAACATCTCACCCCCTCATAACTGCATTTTATTCTTTAAAATGTATGTGTCAAGTATTTACTCACACATAAAACACTCCTTTTCCACAGCTTATTCTCAAAATGTGCCCTCAGCAGGATTCGCCCTATCATTCGATAGGGTGCCCCGTCGCATGACGGGGCGAACACTAATTAGAATAATAATGATACAAAATAACCAATTATTGCGAATAAAGCAACTGGTGGAAGTGCAGGAATTGGCTCTTTAGCTTGCCCCGAGGAGCGAAACGACGAAGGGTTTTTTTGATACATAAAAATCCAATAGCTAAAAAGAGATCCTGCCAAAGAGAATAAAACAATAATAAGTGCTTTCAAAAATCCAAATGGAACCACAGACACAGCCAGCAAATTTGGAAAAACAACATCTCCGCCACCCAAAATTAAAAAGTTTGAGCCGGGTTTTACCTTGCTTAGTCCATCTTTAAAATATTTTAATTCTTTAGGGACAATAAATCCTAAGATAACTTTTTTCTCAATCATTTCTTTTGCCATAGCCACCATATGCTTTGTTTTATAAACTGCAATAAAATCATAAAAAGAAAAAATCACTAAAAGTATAATCACAACAGACGGCTCAAGCCCCAATCCAAAGAAACTTGCAACTCCCGCCAAACCTAAAATAATCAAAATATCGTGTACCCAAACTGTTGGAACTTCCAGCCATACTATAATCAAAATACCCATTATTAAAACAGCCCCAAACGTTGGCATAAATAAATTTAAAACAGTCATACCTCCCCAAAAGCAAATAATTAAAAAAAATCCTTTATATATTAATTCTTTAAACTTACTGGCTTTTTTAAAAAAAATAAAAAATAAAACAAAAAAAGTTATAAATAAAAATGAAAATAAAAAATCCTGCAAAGAAATCATTGGCAAATAAATTTTTTGCGCTTTTACAAGTTTATTTAATTCAAAAGCGCTCACAATAGCTAAAATTGACGTTATCAAAAACAAACTTCCTTCAATCGCAAAAATCCGCCAAAATTCTTTTTTAGACTTAATTTTTTCTTTTTTTTGTTTTATATTTTTCGACGCTTTATATTTTATAGCCATAATATTTATATTTTATATCAAAAATAGAAATCCACGGGCTTACGCCCGTGGTACTTGCTCAACAAGTACCTTATA
>Ga0208375_1003685_pt1 | contig 12749 bp, 13 predicted proteins | sample RifOxyD1_FD_184038 | JGI IMG/M metagenome (GOLD analysis project Ga0208375, IMG submission 184038) | Soil microbial communities from Rifle, Colorado - Rifle Oxygen_injection D1 (SPAdes) | ecosystem: Environmental > Terrestrial > Deep subsurface > Rock core/Sediment | place: Rifle, Colorado... | reverse complement strand
CGTTGTCGTGTGGGGAGAGTTCGCGAATCTGCCTGATATCAAGCTCGTGGTTGTTGCGGTATCCGTTGATCGTGCCGGCGAGAAACGAGTCCCATGGGGCGGCAAAGCTGTACAGCCCTGCGTCTACTACCTTGTGCTCCGCCAGCTCTTGGCAGATGGAGGGGGTAGGCTGTCCTAATAGCCCCGGCCCCCACACAATTTTTTTGCTCTGCCCCTTCCACCCCGCCCACTTCGAGGCTACCCATGCGAGTGGCCACAGGAGTTGTGGCTTGCCGAGCGTCCGCGCGGAGAGCACTTTCATCAAGTTGTCTTCGTCGACGCCGCCCCAGAACTCAAGTGCATGGTGCCCCACGCGCTCGTCGCTGTAGTTGACGTTTGCCTTTACGATGAGTCCCCGCAGGTGATCGGGCGCGTAGGACACTGTCCGCGGCTTCCCGTTCTCTGTCGAAAGGATGCTCCTTTGCGGTTGGTAGGGTTTGAGCGGCAACTGTGGGATAAGCAGGTTTTTTATCTCCCGCCGCAACTGCGCCTGGCACATATAGGGCGGCCAGTCGGAGTCTTCGAGCCAGATGCACACGCCTCGCACGCCGAGTGCGTGCAGCCAGCCGATGATGTGTTCCGCTTCGTGGAAGCGGTAGGTTTTGCCGTCCACTCTGTGTACGAGCACGACGCACCGCCCCAAAAAGCCGCCGACCCGAAAGAGTTTGGGTGTGACGGAAACATCGTGCCCGTACTTCCACCGCCAAAGCCAGCGATAGTCCGTTTGGTCGACGATGGGTTCGATGACCAGCGTCGATTGCCTGCCCCAAAAGTCCGGCCCCGTGATGCGCACGGTTCCGGTGAGTCGTAGCCGTCGCATGCGGAGCCTCCCCTGTTGGCCCGTCGGGCCGTGTTTGTACAAAATTCACTCTGTACGGTAGCAAAAAAGCCCGATTATTGCTAGTAAATAAAAGGTGTCACCTTTTATTCTCCGGACATTTTTATTGCGGGGTCTTCGTCGTCGCCCCAGTCGGGGGCTTCGGTGGTTTCCTGGCTTGTGTCGGCGTTGACGCGTCCGGCGTTACCGTTGCGGCCGCTCCCCCCGCCGAAGCCGGGTATGTAGCGCCCGACCCCGCCGCGGTAGCCGATGAGGAAGTTGCGCGGGTCCTCGCAGAGGTCGATAAAGTCGTCCACCGCCTCGCGCAGCTGGCCGGAGGATGATTTGCCGAAGGCAATCACCTCGACCTGCACGCCGTAGGTATATTTGAGATATTCGACCAAGGGCACAAAGTCGCCGTCGCCGGTGGCGAGGATGATAGTGTCGAGCTTTTGGCCCATCGCGACGGCATCTATCGCCATGCCGATGTCCCAGTCGGCCTTTTTGGCGCCGCCGGCAAAGACGCGGATGTCTTTGACTTTGGTTTCGATGCCGAGCTTGTTGAGCGCGTCAAAAAAGCCTTTTTCCTCCTCGCTTTCGGTGCGGATAACGTACGCGATGGCGCGGATGAGCTGGCGGCCGGCGACCGCCTCTTTAACCACTTGGCCAAAGTTGACCTTGGCTTTGTAAAGGTTTTTGGCGCTGTGATAAAGGTTTTGCGTGTCTATAAAAATGCCGACGCGCTGGCTCTTGTGTTTGATGATTGCCATAAAAAAATACAACTAATAACTAAAAATAGAACAATGCCCTGTGCTAACGGTGAACCAAAAAAGCCCTTCTATATATTACACCCGACTTTAGAAAAATTTCCCCTACTTCTTCAAACCGAGTTTTTTGACGAGCGCATTGTAGCGGCGCTTGTCTTTGCCCTCCAAATACTTCAAATGCGTGCGGCGGTTGGCCACCATCTGCAAAAGGCCGCGACGGCTGTGCTTGTCCTTCAAATGCTTCTTGAGGTGCACCGCCAGCTCGTCAATTTGTTTAGACAAAAGCGCAACCTGAACCTCAGGGCTACCGGTGTCCGTGGCGTGTACGGCCACTTCTTTGACCGTTTTAGCCTTTTTCTGCTTGGTGAGCATGCCACACACTCTATCACAGTCCACTAAAAATTGCAATAGGTGGTATAATATTGTGCGACACTATAGGTATGGTGGATCTCAAACAGCTCAAAACCCAATTTTTAGAATATTTGGAGATCGAGAAGGGTCGTTCGGTAAAGACGGTCGAGAATTATGACCGCTACCTCACCCGCTACCTCGCATTCTCTAAGGTCACTTCCCCCGCCAAAATCACCGAAGCTACGGTGCGCGAGTTCCGCATACACTTAAACAGGCAGGCGGGCACCAGCGGGACGATGAAGCACAAGACGCAGAATTACTACATGATTTCTTTGCGCGCGTTCCTAAAGTTTTTGCGCAAACGCGACATAGAAAGTTTAAACCCAGAGAGGATTGAGTTGGCCAAAGTCGGCCAGCGCGATTTGGATTTGATAACCGCCGATGAACTCAATCGGCTTATCAACGGGCCCAAGGGCGACCACTCGCTTGCAGGCCTGCGCGATAGGGCAATACTGGAGCTTTTTTTTAGCACCGGCCTGCGCGTCTCGGAGCTGTGCGCGCTCAACCGCGACTTGGATTTGTCTAGAGACGAGTTTTCAGTTCGAGGAAAGGGCGAGAAGGTCCGCGTGGTTTTTCTCTCCAGTGCGGCCAAGCAGGCTATAAAAGAGTATGAGCACAAACGCGGCGACGTGGACGAAGCATTGTTTATCCAAATGGGTCGCGCGTCAAAAAATGCGAGCGACCTGCGGCTCACGCCGCGCAGTATCGAGCGCATCGTCAAACAGTATGCAATCAAAGCCGGCATCACGCGCAAGGTCACGCCGCACGTCATCCGCCACAGCTTTGCGACTGACCTTTTGGAAAACGGCGCCGACCTGCGCTCTGTACAAGCACTGCTGGGCCACGCCAACATAGCCACCACACAGGTCTACACGCACGTCACCGACAAGCACCTGCGCGAGGTGCATAAAGCTTTTCATGGTAAAAGAAGGAAATGAAGCTCGTCAGTTGGAACGTCAATGGGATACGCGCAGTGGTCAAAAAGGGCACCTTCCAGTCTTTTATAAGAGAGTACAAGCCCGATGTTATTTGCTTGCAGGAGACAAAAGCCGAGCGCGGGCAAGCCGAGGTTGATCTGTCCGGGTATGAGGAGTACTGGAACAGCGCGCAGAAAAAAGGCTACAGCGGCACCGCCATCTTTGTAAAGAAAGATATTACCGTGCATGAAGTGTTGCTAGGGCTTCCGGAGGATTTGTGCAAAAAATATAAATTACACGATGACGGCTACGGCGACCCCAACACCGAGGGGCGCGTGGTGGCGGTCGAGTTGGACGACTGTTTTGTAGTGACCGCCTACACTCCCAACTCAAAAAATGATTTGTCGCGCTTGAGTCTGCGCCACAAACAGTGGGACCCGGCGTTTTTGGAGTACATGTTTAGGCTCGAGGAAGAAAAGCCGGTGCTCTTTAGTGGCGATTTAAATGTTGCACACACTGCCGACGACTTGGCCAACCCAAAGGAGAATGAGGGCGAACATGGTTTTACTGCCGAGGAGCGCGAGGGCATCGACAATATAATAGAGGCGGGCTTTGTTGATAGTTTTAGAGAATTTAATAAAGAAGGAAACGGTTTTTATACCTACTGGGCGCCGTGGCGGATGTCGCGCGAGCGCAACATCGGCTGGCGCATCGACTACTGGTTTGTATCCAAGCGTCTCCTCCCCCGCCTAAAATCCGCCCAAATCCTCTCCGACATAATGGGCTCCGACCACTGCCCGGTGCTTATTGAAATCAAATAATATGGAAATACAGTTTAGCCCCCATGCAGAACTAAAAATATCTCAACGCAAGCTTGTTCGAGAGCGGATTGTTGAAACAGTACTCCACCCAGACTTCAGTAAGCCCGGCTACAGTGGACGGGAACAGTTGTTCAAGGACTTTGGCAAGAACTTTATGAGGGCAATTGTTATGCGAGGACGCGGCCATGTGACCGTCGTAACAGCACACTGGGTTGCTAAAACTAAGAAAAAGTAATACAATTTTCGTATGAAAATCAGCTATGATAAATCAGTTGACGCACTCAATATTTCTCTTCGTACGGGGGTGGTTTCAAAGACCGTAGAAGTTTCTCCAGAAATTATGCTTGATATCGACAAAAAAGGGCACACGCTTAACATCGAGATACTCGGTGCAAGCGAAAAGATAGGTAAAAAGAATTTTGGTAAAGTCATCGTCGGGGGAAAGGAGCTGTCGCTTTCTGCTTTCGCGTAATCTGGTTTATATATTTTTTGTTCCGGTAGGTAAAACGGGCCATTTTGGTGTCTTGTTTTATTTGAGCTTAGATAGTCCATGAAACTCTCTATAGAGTTTCAGCAAAGATCACTGAATAACTCCAACTTGTGTATCCGGCTCGGGCTTTTGTAGATAGAAAACAAAAAGGGCCCCGCGTTTCTTACGCCGGGTCCTTTTGCACCTTTTGCTGTTTGGTGGGCTTGTTCTTGTAGTGTCCCAACCGATGTAATACGACCGGGATTGCAATATGCGGTTGTATGAAGAGGTCTCATTTAGGTATACTTCCATTCATGAATGAGCACGTACCCTTTCTCCAAAAACTCCAATCCCTACGAAAGGCCGTTCCTATGTATGTGTTCATTACAGGCATCACTCCCCACGCTTGGATTAAGGTCAAGCAGAATCTCCACCTCGCACCAGATACTGACGAAATAGATGTGGTATTAAATTCTTCAGGAGGTTCCGCAGAAGATGCCTACCGGATGATACGCACTTTTCGGGAAAAATATTATACAGTAAATGTAATAGTCCCTTTTTGGGCAAAGAGTGCAGCAACCCTTTTTGCTTTTGGTGCTAATCGACTTGTACTTCACGAATGTGGAGAACTTGGCCCGATTGATGCTCAGATACCTAAGGACGATGAACGAGACCCAGAGGCATGGTCTTCAGCTCTTGATGTCCAATCAAGTGTTGCTGAGATCGAAAAACGTTCTCGCGAAGGAATGCTAGAGATGTTCACCCTCATGAGAGGCGGTGAGAATTCAGAGATTGTTCGTATCGGTAGAAAGGCTCTAGCGGAAATGCTACTGGATTATTCGGCGAAGTTTTATGCACCTCTTCTACAAAAAATTGAACCCATGGAAATGGGCCAGAGGGCTCGTGTATTGAACGTCGGGAAAATGTATGCACGTCGAATTTTAAAACAGTACAACTCTACAACGACCGACAAGCAGATTGAAGAACTGCTCTACTTTCTTGTTTATGAATGTCCCGATCATGGTTATGTTGTTGACCATCAAATACTCAGGTCCTTTCTCCCCTTTGTTCTCAAGGCAGACCAAGCCCCTTTCGGATTGGAGTATTACAAAACGCTAGGTTCTCTAGCCCTTTTCCTTATGGAAAAAGAATGGCCCAACATAAATGACTTTCTGTCTTCATTTGCACCGCAGACAACACCTAGTACAATGGAGGTACCGGTGCCTCCTGTGGCTGGTGAACAAAATGAATAAGGAAAAGAAAGAAAAGGCGGAAAAGAATTTGGACTTGAAGGATATAGTTGCTGACCCGTTTAAGACCATGATACGGAGGACACTTCAATCAGATACTGACGGGGTTAAAATTGCAGGCGAATTAAAATACCCTAACACCCAAACCTCAAAAAGCTGGGAATAAGTGTTTTCTTTAAGCTTTCCGCGTCACATGCTATTGGTGCACTACGCGGAGCACCAACATTTGGAACATACGGAAGCTGTCAAATATAGAAATTTTAAAGGCCCGGGCAAGGGGCGCCTCGGGCCTTCCTGCGTCGGAATATTGTGGCTATCTTGGGGTCGAAACGAGAAGACCGATTTTTCCAAGTTGTTGTATAGGTTTGAGGGTTTCTCGTCCTAGCTCAACAAGGTAGTCGCAATGTGACGCAGCACATGTGTGGGAACGAAGAACGGTCCTTTTTAGTAACAGCAATTAGTACAGGGTAAGAAACTAATTTCAGTTACTGCAAGGGGTGGTCTAGAGTTCACAATACTCCTCTAAAGGACAATGTAAAGGACATCACTGTGGACAACTTTTGTCCTTTAGTCTACAAAGTATTTTTTATGGATGTCTTTTATCTCCGCTTCCTCGGCGACCTCCTTAGTTTCTTTGGCCTGCTCCCCTATTATGCGGAGCTCTTTGTCCGACAACTGTAGTAGTTCCCCTGCCCTACCCTCCAAATATTCGGCTGTATTTTTGGCCGGGTCCTCCAATACCTCCTCAAGGAGCGCGTGGAGTGCCCACCCTATGCGGGGGCCGGGCTTTTGGCCCAGCTCTATGATCCGCCGGCCATCTATTTGGAGCATTCCGACCGAAATGGGGTCGCGCATGGCCTGCTCTATCATCGCCTGGTACTTGCGGAGGCGGAACGGCTGCTCTTTGGGCCTCCCCGTCCCTATCCGGTCGCAGATGCGGAGGTTGACCAGGTCCCAAATGTGCTCGCGGCCCACATTGGCCACTATCCGGCGCACGGCAGAGAGGGTGACCTTCTCCGGGTCGCTAAAAAACATGTGCCAGCGGACCAAGCTGGTCGCTTTTTCTATCGTTTCACGTGGAAACTTGAGACCTTCGAGTATCTTTTTGGTCATCCGGGCCCCTACCACGTCGTGTCCGTGGAAGGTCCAGTCCCTCTTTTCGTCCGACCAGCGGCGGCTTTTGGGTTTGCCCACGTCGTGGAACAACGCGGAGAGTCGCACAATAAAATTCCAGTCTTTGTCGGCCGCGTGCTGGGCCGCGCGAAGGTTATGTTCAAAAACATCAAAGCTGTGCGCCTGATTTTGCTCGACCCCTATGCCCTGTTCGAGCTCGGGGGCTATATACTGCAAAATACCCAATTTGTGGCTCAAAGTAAGGGCTTTCATGGGCTGGGCAGATTCCAAAATCCGTACAAATTCGTCGCGGATACGCTCTTTGGATATCTTTTCGAGCTGGGGCGCCGACTCGAGCAGTGCGGCTCCAGTTGTAGGCTCTAGGGTAAAGTCGAGCTCGGCCGAAAGGCGCACCGCGCGCATAATCCGGAGGGCATCCTCGTCAAAACGCTCCCTCGGCTCCCCTACCGCCCGTATCCATCGGCCGCCCATGTCCTTTATACCATCATACGGGTCCAGCAGTTGTCCTTTACCCGTCGGACTGCCGGGTTGATGCGCGCTATAGGCCAGTGCGTTGATAGTAAAGTCGCGGCGCTTGAGGTCGTCCTCTATGTTTTGACTGAACTCGACGCTGTCCGGTCGGCGGGCGTCGCTGTACTTGCCCTCTAGGCGGTATGGGGTCACCTCTACCACCTTTAGCCACTCGTCGGTTGCATCGTCGTTGACCACGCCGACGGTCCCAAACTCATTGGTGTAGTAGGTGTGCGGGAATACCGCCTGGATTTGCTCCGGCGTGGCGTTGGTGGTGACGTCCCAGTCTTTGGGCGTGCGGCCGAGCAGTAGGTCGCGTACGCACCCCCCTACTATCCACGCCTCAAAACCAGCTTTTTCGAGCCCTTCTGTCACCCTCACTACCTCGGGAGGTATTTGGCTGGGTCGTATTTGCATGTGGTACTTTTTGGTGCGGATAGGGAGAATCGAACTCCCGCTAACTGATTGGCAACCAGTTGTCATACCATTAGACCATATCCGCAGGTTATGTTTTTTATATGCCCCGCCTGCCGGCGGGCAGGTTCGTGAGTGAATATAACACGATTTACTGATAGGATAAACTTGCAGACGCGCCTGTGGTGAAATGGATATCACGGCTGGCTTCGAACCAGCTGTTCCAGGTTCGAGTCCTGGCGGGCGCACATGACGACACAGACGATAAAGGACATCCAGACTGTGGACAGTTTGTGTCCCCCAAATAAAGGGATTTTGGCCAGTTCTGGGGATAACTCTGGGGATATGTGCACTAAAAGACACAAAAGTCATGTCCTTCAGGTGTTTTTCAGGTAATTTAAGCGTAAACGTTTCTTATGTAACACATTTCACGCGAAACATGACGAAGACCCCTAAAAGACAAATTGGCGACCTCGGAGAGGGTGTTGCCTGCGAATATTTAGAAACAAAGGGATTTCGGATAGTGGAAAGAAACTACCTGCGCAAATGGGGTGAGATAGACATAGTGGCAGAAAAGGCGAAAACTCTATATTTTATCGAGGTAAAGACAGTTTCACGTGAACCTGGTGACGGACATAGACCTGAAGAGAATGTTCATTACCGAAAGGTGCAGAGGCTCCGACGGGCTATACAGACATATATTCTTGATAGGAAGATTAAGGACTCCCAAGAGTGGCGGTTCGACATTGTGTGCGTATATTTGGACGAAGCTAATAAAAAAGCTAAAGTAGAGGTATTGGAGAATGTAATTCTCTAAAAGACATTCTAAAGGACAACGGGCTGTAGTATACCGGTAGTACCCCTGCTTTGGGAGCAGGTAGACTGGGTCCGATTCCCAGCAGCCCGACCAGTATTAAAGAGATGGAAAGAATAAATCTTATAACTAAACCGTCGGCCGGATACGAGCTTTTGGACTCGGGCCGGGAGGAAAAATTGGAGCGCTTTGGCGATGTGGTCTTGGCGCGCCCGGACCCGCAAGCTTTGTGGGAGAAGGGGAGGGGAGCGGAGTGGCAAAAAGCCGCCGGCAGGTTCGAAAGGGAAGGGAAGGACGGCAAATGGGTCGGCAAACTTCCAAAAGAGTGGCCAATAGAATTTGGCGGGCTGAAGTTTTTGATCAAACCAACGAGTTTTAAACACACGGGCCTCTTCCCCGAGCAACTTTCTAATTGGGAGTGGATGCAAGATGTTTTGCAAAAGAGTTCCGCACCATCGGTGCTTAACGTTTTTGGATATACCGGCGGGGCGACACTTGCTGCGGCGAAAGCCGGAGCAAAAGTGACGCACGTTGATGGGAGTAAAGCGGCGGTTGCGTGGGCGCGGGAGAATGCAAAACTTTCGGGTTTGGAAAGTGCGCCCATCCGCTGGATTACCGAGGATGCGGTTACTTTTTTGAAGCGCGAGGTGAGTCGTCGGAACAAGCCCGCCCGACCGGATGAGCCCGGTCATTCGGGCGGGTACGACGCGGTGGTGATGGACCCGCCAGCCTTTGGCCACGGCCCCGATGGGGAAGTGTGGAAGTTCGACGAGCATTTTTTGGAGCTGCTCCAACTTGTCGAAAAACTGTTGTCCGACAAACCGCTGTTTGTGTTGATAAACGGCTACGCGGCCGGCTACTCGCCGCTCGCCTTTGCCTACAACCTCGAAAATTTTGTAAAGAAATTTGGAGGCTCGATAGGATACGGCGACCTGTGTATCGAAGAATCTTCTCCCTCGACTTCACTCGGGACAAAGAGGACTTTGCCCGCCGGCATCTTTGCGCGGTGGAAGGCTTAGTTTCCGTTGAGGACCGCTTCGAGCAATGCGGTTTCGGAGGGGGCTATTTGGGAGTTGAAGGCGACGGCTTTGGCGGAGAGGTCGCCCACAAGGAGACCCACTATACCGCCGTTGCCGCTGGCGATAAGTGCGTCGTCTATGTGGGAGAGCGCGAGCGCGCGCAGGTCGCGCTCGCCGGTCGAGACGGCGCTGGTTTCGGTTACAATAATGCCCGCGAGCGTGCCGTCGCGCAGGCGTACCGCCGCTCCGCCGGAGGAGCCGCCCTGCGACACCACGGTACCCCCAACAGAAAAGAGACCGACGTTTTTTGAAGCGCTAAACGAAAAAAGTTGCGTTACGTAGGCTATGGCCGAACTGGCGTAAAGGCTCTTCTGCACTGTTTCTGCGCCCAAAAATCCGGCGGGGTAGGCCGCGAGTAGCATCGGGTCGCCTATGTCTGCGTAGCCGCGGTTCATCTCTATGCGCGAAAAGGCGGCCGGGAGCGTTGCGGCGGGGTCGGTGCGCCCCGTGATGAGCAAAAAGGCGAAATCTTGCTCGCCGGTGCCGACCGCTTGCGCAGCTTTGAGTTGTGCGGCATTTGCGGCGATCCATGCCGGCGGCAGGTACAGCAGCGTCGCGGTGTACATTGCTTGCGCGGGCGAGCCGGTGCGGACGGTGCAGGTGACATTGTCCGGCTGGAGATAATCGCGTAGGAGGAAGTACTGTGCGATGTGCGCGTTGGTGAGTATGACGCCGCGGCTGTCAACGACGACGCCGCTGCCGCTGATGCCGGTTGAGAGTCCAATTTGCGGCAGGCAGAGGATGTTGACGAGCGCGGCGCGGGTCTCTTCGTTTATTTGTTCTTGCGATTTTGTCGGGATGACCGGCTCTGGCAAAACCGGAGGAGAAAAAGGTCCTCGGGTCGGCTGCGCCTCAACCAGACCATTTTTCTCCTCCGGTTTCGTCCCGCTGGTGGTGGTCGCTGTGGGCGCGGTGGGGAACTCGACCGCCTGGGGCGCAGTCACCGCGTGCAACTGCAGGCCGGGTATGAACGAGCCCCAAAACAGCAAAAACGACAGGACAATGCCCGCGAGCGTATCAAACAGAGTTTGCAATATATTCATGTGCGGGATGCCGGAATCGGACCGGCAACTACAGTTTGGAAAACTGTCGTTTTACCACTAAACTAATCCCGCTTGTGCACCTAATAGTGTATTAAATTGCGCTGTTGTACAATGGTCGTATGCATTTTAAACAAGCGGCGGTAGCAATTGTCGTCCTTATTATTTTGGCGGCGGGGTTTGGCTTGTGGACATCAAAAGCAACTGCCCCCGGGCCATCCGCGCAGGACCAGAGTATTTTGACGGGCTCGGCAACGCCGCAAGGGGACTACAAATATACCGAAGAGGCGCCCTACTATATGATAGTGGCAAGATATCCGGCGAGCCGGCCCGTTGTCGAAGCGGCGCTCGCCGCGAGCATTGCGCAGTTTAAAGAGGATGGCAACTTTGCCAACCTGACTGCAGAAGACATTCAAATTCAGGGCCTTGGGCCCGACCGCAAGTATGCATACGACGCGGAGTACAAAACGTACACCGCTCCGGACCACACCTCTTACTTCTACACGATATACGTTGACACGCTCGGCGCGCACCCCAACGGCTTCTTCTTGACCTTTGTCTTTGACAAAGAGGGCAATCAGATTACGTTAGCCGACTTGTTTACGCCGGACGCGCGCTATCTCGACCGCCTTTCTGCCGAAGCGCAAAAGCAGGTGCTTGCCGAGTTTGCCAAGCGCGCAGGTGCGCCGGCGACACCCGATATGGCTGAAACGGTGCGGATAGGAACCTCCCCGAGCCCCGAAACTCTGCAGTTTTTCTATCTCGATGGCGGCACGTTGGTGTTGGCATTTCCCCCATACCAAGTGGCGGCCTACGCCATGGGCTCGTTTGAGGCCCGCGTCCCGCTTGCAGACTTGAAAGATATCTTGAAGTAACGAAAAAATCCCCCGAAGGGGATTTTTTCGTCTCGAGAAGATACTTCTACTGTTTTACTGCCTCCTTAAGTGCCTTGGCGGCCTGGAACTTAGGCACGCGCATGGTCGGGACCTGCACGGTCGCGCCGGTGCGGGGGTTGCGAGCGGTGCGAGCCGCGCGCATCTTGGTCTTAAAGATGCCAAGACCGGCGATAGAAACCTCGCCGCCCTTTTTGAGCTCGCCCACAATACCCTCAATCATGCACTCGACGGCGCGCTCAGCGTCCGCCTTGGTGGTGCCCAGCACCCCGTGCACCTTCTCCGCGATATCTTGTTTATTCATATCACTTTTTATTAGTTGATAATGCAAAAACCCTGTGCGGGTAGTATACCCCTGCTCAAAAAGCGTGCAATAGAGCCAAAATACAATAGTGTGTTGATAAATAAGGGCTTTCTACCCACTCCGCCGAAATCCCCTTATTTTGCAACATTTTTATACGAAAAAGAGGCCTTATTATTAGCCTCTTCAGTTTGCTTTTGCCTGCCGGGCTTTTTGGTGGGCCTCCTCGGCCAGCCGCTCCAGGGTCTCATAGCCTTTTATTAATTGCACGAGAAGTACGGAAACCCTTTGGTCGAAGGGGAGCCGTTTTTCGGGCATAAGAGATCTTTTTACCCGTTCAAAGTTTTCCCTTAGGAATGCCTCGCGCTCTTGTGGCAGTTCTGCGTGTGCACGGCCCAGCCCTATTGGACCATGTTTGTCTGCGGCACCGAGTATGACCAATGTCTGTTCGCAGTCGTCTAGCGTATTGAAGGGGGCAAAGTTAATAAAGGTAACGGCAATTACAGCCTCTACCTCCCTTCGTTCTTGTAATGACTTTCGGGCCACTACAAAAACATGTCTGGCCAACTCTTCAAACGAATGCTGTTTGTGCTCGGTGGGCCGCAGTTTTTGGACCACTTCAACGAAGGGGGTCTTTTCGAGCAATTCTGCAGCAAAGGTGTACAAAGAATCATCATCCTGCTCCCCGATTGCATCTGGGTTGAGCGGGACTTCCACTACCACAAGAAAGTGGTTCATTGTCGGCCTCCGCTCTGTGTTGATCGTTGGGACTTAAGAACGCCCAAGTATTTTTACTACGGGATTACTTACCGTGCAAACTCGATGGCCCTGGTCTCTCGAATCACAATCACCTTAATTTCGCCGGGGTATTTGAGCTCGTTTTCTATGCGGAGCGCTATGGTGCGCGCCAGCTCGCGCGCTTGGAAGTCGCTCAACCCCTCGGGTTTGACAAAGACACGTACCTCGCGGCCGGCAGAGATGGCGTAGGACTTTTCCACGCCCTCAAAACTGTTGGCAATACCCTCGATGTCGGCAAGGCGCTTGATGTACTGCTCCACACTGTCGCGGCGGGC
>Ga0208375_1003684_pt1 | contig 12752 bp, 11 predicted proteins | sample RifOxyD1_FD_184038 | JGI IMG/M metagenome (GOLD analysis project Ga0208375, IMG submission 184038) | Soil microbial communities from Rifle, Colorado - Rifle Oxygen_injection D1 (SPAdes) | ecosystem: Environmental > Terrestrial > Deep subsurface > Rock core/Sediment | place: Rifle, Colorado... | reverse complement strand
AACCGAAGCCGGATTCAAAGTAAAAGTTTTTGAAAAAGAAGTGCCCCCCAAAAGTTCAATCTGGATTTCGATTTTGGTTTCCTTGCCGACCGGGCCCATCTGGAAAGAATATCGGGTTTCGCCCCTGCCTTCCAAAACCGATTCGCCATCTCTGTACCAAGTGATGAGAGCCGAATTCAGATCGGCCGTGTAAAGAGAGAGGTTTATAGAAACCGTTTCGTTTGGCCTCGGGTAATTGGGACTTATGTCCACTCCCAATTCGCTTGAAAATGATGACTGGGCAAAAGAAATGACAGGCAAAACCGCTACTGCCACACTCGCCATCATTAAAATTTTTATAAATTTATTTTGCATTTCCTATTTTCCCTTGCGCTACTCCGGCCGCTTTGCCTATTATACCACCTTTGTCTTCTGCCATGGTCATTAATGCTGTGGCTAATACTCCGACTGTCAATTCCGGCAAGGTGTTGAGAACCGGGATAAGTCCGATAATGGCTTGCCCGCCCATAGCCGCCAATTTTTTGGGGCTTTTGACGAAACTGACTCCCAGCATCCAAAACCAGATGGTGAAAGCCAAAGTAGCCGCAACGGAAATAATGGAACTCAGCACTTCCCCGATCACAACCAAGTTTAAAAGGGCGTTAAAACCGTCTATGGACAATGCTGTCGTGCCCATAGCTACAAGCATCCACGTTTTTATTCTCTCCTTTTTTTCTTCCATTTTATTTTTCCTCCAAATCTTTTTTCTGCTTCTTCATAGCCAAAATTTGAGAGGGGTCGGAAGTGATGATTTGTTCTTCGGTGTATGAGGCGATGATTTTGATGGCCACATGTTTGAGACCGGCAAAAAAGATGCCCTCCCCTATCCCCGATTCCAAGAGCAGGTATTTTTCCTCATCGGTTAAATTGAAAACTTGCTGCAACCGGTCCACCACTGTTGGCGATTGTTTGAGCAAAATTTGGATGGAAGAGTTGCTGATGATCGGCGTGCCATAAGGCGATTTCAAAAAGTCATCCACGTCTTGAGTGATGGTGGCCAGTCCCAAATAATATTTGCGGCCTCGTTTGGCCAGAGACAAAAGGAAAGAAGCGGTGTCCTCCGACTTCATCATCCACCAGGCCTCATCAATAACCAAAAGTCTCTTTTTTAATTCCCGCCTGATAGCGTTCCATATATAGTGCATGACAATATACATGGCGACCGGTTTCAGCTCGTCTTCCATGTCTCTGATGGAAAAGACCACAAACTTTTTGTTGATGTCTATATTTGACGGCTTGTTGATAAAGTTGGACCAAGTGCCGCGAGTGTATTTGGAAAGCCGCTGGGCCAGAGATTCTCCTCCTTCCATGCCGCCCAGCACCAATTCAAAATCCGACAAGAGCGGCGGCTCTACATTTTTAAAATTGGAGTCGGCGGTAATGTCTTTCAAGGCGTAAGTTTCGGTGATGGCTCGGTCAATAATCGCGTCTTCTTCAGCGGAAAGGCCGCCCAACATAATTCTGAAAAGCCCCACTAGGTTTATTATCTGCGAGCGTAAAACCGCGGTTGATGATTCGTCCTCGCCTGGCACCGGCAACTCAAAAGGATTGATGTGATGGTCTGAGTTTAAGGAGATATTAAAATATCTGCCGCCTACCGCTTCTGCCATATATTGGTATTCGTTTTCGGGATCGATGACAATGACTTCGGTGTCAAACATCAAAGTGCGCAGTATCTCCAGTTTTATGTTAAATGATTTGCCGGCGCCGGCTTTGGCGAAGGTGACCGAGTTGTAGTTCTCCAAAGAAAATCGGTCAAAAAGAATGAGCGAAGAATTGTGCCGGTTGATGCCGTAGAGGATGCCTTTGTCGGAAGTCAGGTCAAAAGAAATAAACGGGAAAATGGAAGAAAGCGGCGAAGAATTTATTTTCAGATGCACATTGAGCTCGTCTTTGGCGATCGGCAAGATGCTGCGGAAGCCCTGCTCTTGTTGAAAGAGGGCCGGCTTCATGTAAACCAGTTTGGATTCCAAGATGGATCTGATTTCCGATTCTATTTTGTCCAAACCCTCGCTGTTGTTTGCGTAGACCGAAACATAAAGCCCGACCTCAAACATTTTTTCCTGGGCTTGCTGCAGTTGGTCGCGCAAATTTTCCAGATCCTGATAGGCGGTGTCTAAAATCGGATCGCGCACCAGACCCTTCTCTTCCCTTATTTTTATCTGGCTTTGCACCTCGGCCACTTTTTTCTGGAAGTTTCGCAAAATTTTGGCGGTCTCAAGCGGATGGACAAAGATGGACACGTCAAACATTTTGTCCATGTTTATAATCGGCGCAAACCAATCTTCGGAAAGAAATCTGGGGAAAGAAATAACGAAAAAACTGCGCACCACTTTTTCTCCCAAGTTCAATTCTTTGGCGTTCACCTTAAGGGCGCTCGGCGCCAAAATGTCCCGCAACTCCAGCTCGGCGCTTTCGGTGATGGACTTCGGCAAAATGGAAATATTCGTCAAGTTATCGCTCTTCTTTTCTTTTTTCTTTAAAAAATCAAACATATCAGCTAATTTTTATTGGTTTTTCACTTTCACCCGGATTGAAGATTTTATAAAACAATTCCACCGCTTCATCGGTGCCGAGCTTGGCTACCCGGACGCCGCAGCGCACTAGCCCCTGCTCCACCACCCCCATCCTCTGTTCCAACTGGTTTTTCTTTTCTTCAAAATCCTCCTCTTTGGTTTCTTGGCTTTGTTTCTTGCCACCCAAACTGGAAAATAGGCCGCTTTTCCCAGAAATAATGGCGGCGTCATAAGGCACAATGATAAAAAAGTTTTTGGTCATGATGCTGGTGGATTCGGTGAAGCTTTTGATAAAAGCCATGTACTGCTCAATTTGTATTTTCATCAAATCGTTTGTTTGTTCTTTGTATCTGCCTTCCAAAAGCGCTATGTAAGGCCTGATGTCCAACCTTCTGGACTGCACCAAAATCTGGATGGAAAAATCCAAAGAATTCAAAAAATCCTGGAACTGCATAAGAATTGCCTGTCTCTCGTCGTCCGATTTCAAAGAAAAATTTACGGAGGAGGCCATCAAAATGCCCCGCATGCCGCCGTCCTTCAGCATCACAATGCCGTCTCTCACGTCATCTATCGGCACAAATTCTTGGGTAGCATTGTTGCTCATGTATTCATTTTAACCTAGATACTAACTACTGACTACTGTTTGCTAATGTTTCGTCTTCCTTTTTCTTCACATCCAACTGCCAGTTCATGTCTTTGAGTTTGCTTTCCGATAAATTTGGCACGACGAGCGAACTGTATTTTTTCTCCTTTTCTTCGGCCGCTTTTGCTTCCGGTTCCTTTTTTTGCCAGATGTAGAGCTTGTCTTTGGTCATGTATTTAAAAGCCGATTCCAAAACATAAATAAACGGCCGGTTATTCACTTTGTAAAAAGCCAAAGCCGCGGCGAGCAAAATCACCGGGGAGGAAATGAGCAGGCCCCAAAATACTCCAAAGAGAGTGGTGGTGATGAGCGCTACCGAAGCGCCGCCAGCCAAATAGATAAACTGCTTCAGGGTAAAAGGCCCGAATATCTTGTCTTCAACATCTATAAATTGTGGCACCTGGAAACGCATAGCGTTTAAATTATTCTAATTGCTCTAATTATACTAATTATTCTAAATAATAACTAATTCACAATTCCCAATTCATAAGTTAGGACTTGGGATTTGTTTAGGTTAATTAGAAATTAGGTCAATTTATTCCACTGGTTCTCTATACGGGTCGCTCCCTCTATAATCAGGGACTGCTGTTTGTGGCGGTTCGTTCTGTTTTTGCTCTCCAGTCGGCAAATTTTCCGGTGGAATGGCGGGTTGCATAGCGCGCGCTTGGTTTAAAATTATTTGTTCAAAACTGCCCCCTACCCCGCTACTCTGCGGCTCTGTTTCTTTTTCTCCCACATTTTCTTTTTCATTCTCTTCAATTTGATTTTCGATTGCGTTCAGTTCGTCAGAAACTTTGCTAAATATATTTTTCTCCACATCTTCCGCGATCCACGTGGTGTCATTTGCGTCCATTCCTAATTCTTTTTTTATATTTTCAACAAAGTCTTTTCTTGGTTCAAAGCACAAAAGAACCAGAAAGATTTCATTTTCAAGCGCCGCATATTTTTCTTCATCCAAATTAAATTCCCCGCCTATTTTTTCAGCATCTTCTCTCCATTTTTCTTCCAACACAAAAGACTTCAGTTCATCTGGCAATATTTTTATTCTTTCTTTTATTGTTTCTTTATAATCCATATTTTTTATGGTCCAGCTGGTGTTGCCGCTGGTGGTGGCGTACCTCCTCCACTGGGTGCTGCAGGGGGTGGAGCGGCGGGAGGAGCTGTCGTGTCCGTATCTGTATCGACAACGGCTTTATATGCATCGGCAAGTTTCTTTTCTTTAGTAGGCCCCTTCGCTTCATCCTTTACTTTTCTCGCTGCGGCTTTATTACTTAATACCCAAGCTTTTCCAATTCCAGCTCCAATTGTTGTTCCTATCGCAGCCCCCAATGGTCCAGCCAGACCGGCCCCTATAACACCGCTTACAACACTTGCTGTTACAGCCGCACCTGTATTTTTTGGTTCACCTTCCAATCTTTTTGCAAATGATTCCTGTCTTCTTTCTCCCGCCTTAGCATAGTTTTCATAGTCTTTCTTTATTCCAGCGCTAAAGGCAGTCAAATACTCGCTATCTTTAAATATTTTATTTTTATTTTTGAACTCAACTTCTTTTTCTTGATCCTCCGCAGCTTTTATTCTTGTTACGTCTCCTGACAATCTCGCCGCGTCAAGCTCATCTTTAGCTTCTTTTTTCCTTTCCTTCTTTATCCTCTCTTCCTCAGCATATTTTGTGATTTTATATTTATCCTCAAGTTTTTTAGCCTCGTCCTTTTCAAAGTCCGTCTGTCCGTAAACTTCTTTTGCGTATTTTTCCTTAGCTTTTTTCTTATCTTCAACAGCTTGGGTGAATCCTCCCTTGCCCCCTGCTTTGCCGAGTATTTTCATTTCATCGTCAAGTCCAGGCACTTTTCCTAGAGTGTCAGAAGCTCGAACATCAAAACTTCCTTTAGCTCCTTTGTTGGTAGCCCAAAGGCTGGCTCTAGCTGCGCCTGAATACCATTTTCCTGATGACGCCGCGTTTCTAAGTCTACTTGATTCTGAAAGCATTTTTGATCCCCCGCCAATAACCTTTCTCCCGGTCCACGCAGCTCCTCCAAGTGCTACTGTGCCGATGCCGCCGCTGATGGTTTTAAATGCTGTGGCGGTGGCTCCTCTGGTAGCCATCTGTTTAGAAATTATAAGCGCGGCGATGGCGAGGCCGATGATGAGAACGAAGTTTAAAACAATGCCTATAGAGGAAGTTGGAGAAGACCCCATTGTATCAATAAACGAAAGATCTGCTCCGGTGGCGGAGGTTTTGAAGGAGGTTGTCATGCCCTTCGCCACTTTGAAAACTACCCAAGTCATGGCAAAGAAAATTGGGGCGAAAAAGGACTGGTCTATTAGAGCGTTTTTCCATTTATTAAAATTATCCATCTGCCCTGGAATAATAATAGCGATGAGAGCCAAGGGGGAAAGGATCATTAAAAATATAAGTATGATAAATCGGGCCAGAAACATTACGGCAGTAATGAGAAGTATTACCGCTGTTACTAGCAAAAATATGGAACTCATAACGCCTATAATGAGAATTTTTGTGGGGTCGGTAAGGTTCGGATTATTAAAAAAGCTGGGACTGCTCCAAGTTTGTAGACCCAACATATACATATAACCCGTAGATATGGTTTTTTCCGAAGTAACTGTCCCGGTGTCGGTTGTATTTGCAGTCACTATAGATTTATAAAATCCCACAGCCGCTATGTTTGAAGCATCAATAACCACTTTGGAGAAAAACAAGCTGAAGTTTATGAGCAGGGCTACTATTATAATATTCCGTATGGTTGTACCCACGCTACTGAAGTTAAGTTCAAACATTGCTTTAAAAGCAGCATAAAGAAGCACAAATATAAAACACATATTTGCTACGTCGCGCAAAGTTTCCCAAGCCGAAGTAATGCTGGCTCCTATGCCAGTGCTGCCAAGATTTGTTGCCATCTCCACGACGGTGTATTTCATTACGGCGTCAAAGAGGACTCCTACCATAGACAATATAAAACCAGATAATTTTGTGAGAAGTTCACCAACACCTTTTGCAAATCCTTCATATATAAAACGACCAAGTGACATGTCTTTTGCATTTTCAGCAGATTTTTTTTCTTCCGCTTTTTGTGCCGCTATTTGTTCTTCTGTAAGGCTGCCGGGCATCGGTTTGTTGCCCTTAGATGGATCATTGGCGACGTTCTGACAGTATGCAGTTAGGCTACCGTCGGGATTGGTGCCATGCACCCTTACGCAATTTTCGAGATAAGTTTCAGCTTTAACAAAAGAGAATGGAGCAAAAACTCCCATTAAAACTATGGCCAATATTCCTAATGTTAAAAATCTTTTGGGCATTTTATGGTTTTAATCAAATACGCATCAATCTTTAGAAATTATTTGGGTAAGGTGGTAGTTCTGGCGGTTGGCATTCTGGTAAGTCTGGATTTTCTCCACAGATTGGTGGTTCATATGGTGGTGTTGTGAGAACTTCCTCTACGCTTTCAGTTGAACTTTCATAATAAGAATCAATAATATTCTCGCTTCCCAAAGGAGCCAATTCATTTGTAAATATTCGATTTTCATTTGAAGAATCAGATCCGCTCAAGCCCCTTAAGCCTCCTCCAATACCGCCTATGATCCTACCGACAAGCTGATTTAGAAGCGCGCTTAATATCTCGTTTATTTCATCTGCCACCGCTAATTTTTTGCCGCCAATACTCAAAACTTCGCCAAGTTGTCCTTCAATGATTGCTCCTGGGGTGGCTATGGTTGCGCTGCCGATACAAACACCATCTTCGTCTCTGCCTTCTTGCCCACAAACTTCAAAAGACATAAACCCTCTACCCCAACTGAGTTGTTTGTCTTTCTCGCTTACTTCGCTGGCAACTCTCTCAAATAGCTCGCCCTCGGCCTGAATGTAAAGCCCAATGGGATTGTTTTGGCTTTCTTGGGTTAATAAAAAGAACTTGTCCCAACCACCTTTTTCAAAATCTCCCATGAAATCGTCAATATCTCCCATAACGTCCCTTAATGTGCACTGCCAATGTTCATTTCTGCCAGTATAAGTTTGAGATAAAGCTATTTTTATCTGAGCACTCATATTTCCACAAAGAAAGTTCAATTTTGGATTTGTGACTATGAATTGTCCTGCCACCCTGTCACCTATATCTAGAAAATAAGCTTGGGGATCAGTCACAAACGCCGGTTTGCCATTGAAACCCTCGTTTATCCACTTGACCGTGCTAGCAGTTATTCTTTGTATCACCAAATCCATTATCACATAGAGCACGGCATCAAGACCATATTCTTTCACTTCTTGTGCTACATTAGCTTGAGCTGAAATTGTAGTGCTTACTGCTGTGACGGTGTTGGGCACAAAATTACCCGGATCCCATACCACCCACTGTGCGCGAGCCTTGCTTGCAAAAATGGGAGAGAGGGATGAAAGAAATATTGTGAAAATAACTAAGGCGGCAATTATTTTTTTATCTTTTTTATTTTTCGTCATCTTTTCGTGGCTTTCGCATAATTTCGTATTAATTATATGCCGTAAATAAGGTAATAACCACCACTGCCCTGTTTATAGGCAACGTTTTGGTTTAAAAATATTGCGGTAGCTTTTAGAGCTTGGGCGAAAATCGTGGCGCTACTTTGATATAATTGCATTCCTTGCAAACTTTTTATGGGGTCGCTGAAAACAATCTTTATTTCTCTCAACGCCGAAGCAGCTCCTTTGGTGCCGTTCACCATATCCAGATGGGCTTTGACAAATGTTCGGGGCACTGGCATTTTTGTTAATTCGTTGGCAATCTTTTCATAAATAACAATAATACCGTCCAATTCATTGATTTTGGAAGAATCTTCAGAACTGACAGCCGCACCAACGATTTGCATTTCATTTTTTACTTCTTTAGGCCTGTTATTTCTCAAAATATTCCCCAAATTTTCTCCATAGTCTGCGATGGTTTGCTTCCCATTATCGGGAATGATGTTTAGCTCCGCCGCGGTGATTTTTTTGAATGATGAATTTTCCACATAGCTGGCTGCCTGGTCTATCAATTTTTGGGCGGATTCTTGATCCAATGTTCCATTTTGTTTTAAGGCCAAATAATTTGAAACCAGAGCGGTTGACACGGTGTCAGTGGTGTTTTCTTCACCAGAATTTTGGGAAGCGGTGTCAGATGATTGAGTTTGGTCGGAAAGCGGAGCCACATCACTAAGTTCGTTTTGCCAGTTTGGATTTTCAGGCACAGAAACTTTTTCTCCAGCCACAAGGTTGCTCGCGTAATTTATTGCCGCGCCGGCCTTATCTTTGCCAAAAGCAATAATAGTGGCCGCTACTAGCGCCCCCGTTAAAACAAAAACACTCAAGACTTTTTTGCTCGGCAAAATCATCACCCTAAGTATATCAAATTTATTTAGCGAGTTTATTTTCTATGGTGAAAACTCTGTCTTCGAGGGCTTTGAATTCATCACGAGTTATTTGATTATGCCTGATCAAAGAAATTTCTGTTCTCATCAAACGCATATTGTTGTTTACAACATCAAAACTTTTCTTATTTTCTTCTGTATGTTCGTCAAATTTTTCATTTATTTCTTTTAATTCTTTATATACATCTTTTAATCCGGTATCAATTTTTGTGCTTAATGTCAGTAGTTTATTATCCACATTTTTAAACCCCCTATCCATTTTTTCGTTTGTTGATGTTAGGCCTTCTGCCACTCCTTTGACTGTGCTTCTTATATCTTCCAAAACAACCGTATATTGGCCTCTTATTTCAGATTCTTTTTTTGGGGGAGTTTTGTTTTTCATACACCTATTTTACATCAATTCTCTCGTTAAGCAAACCCAATCCTCAACAGAAAGATCCTCCGCCCTTGCCTTCTCCGCAATGCCGCACTTCTTAAAAATTTCCCTTAAATTGTCAAGGTTGAACCTCGACACATCCTTCAGGTTTTTTGAAAGCAGTTTCCTCTTGTGGGCGAATCCAGCTTTTAATATTTCAAAAAATTTTTTTTCTATATCTTCTTCCCCTCTCCTGCTTCTAGGAGAGGGGCCAGGGCCGTTCAGGCTCTGAGAAGCCTTCAGGCTCGAAGAGGTGAGGTTATCAAATCTGTCTTTATTTATACCCCTCACTGCAATAATAGCCGAATCAACTTTCGGTTTTGGATAAAAACTGCCGGCTTTTATAACTCCTCCAAATTCCGGTTCACCATAAACTTTTATTGAAATGCTCAAAATGGATTCTTTCTTGTTTTTAGCAACAATCCTTTCCGCCACTTCTTTTTGAACAACAAAAGTCAACGACTTTGGAGGATTTTCGGATTCCAAAACTTTCTTAAACAACGCTCCGGTTATATAGTAAGGAATATTTCCAATTAGTTTATAGTCATTAGATTTTAGATTATAGTTTAAAATATCCTCTTCTATTATCTGTAATCTATTATCTATAATCTGCTTGTGAAATTTATTCTCCAATAATTTCGCAAGCTTTTCATCTTTTTCAATGGCAATAACTTTCTCTGCTCTTTCCAAAAGCAGTTCCGTGAGCGTCCCCTCCCCCGGCCCAACTTCCACTACCGTATCGGTTTTTTCAATCCGCGCGAAATCTACGATTTTTTTCAAAATCTTTTTGTCTCTCAAAAAATTTTGTCCCAATGATTTTTTTGTTTTTGTCATGTGATTATTTTCCTGTTTTCCCTCCCCTGACCAAGGGGAGGGCTAGGGTGGGGTTAAAATTCTATATGTAATAACGGTTTGTGTTTGGGCGTATAATCCAAAAATTCGCGCTCCAAAAATTCGTCCGGAATTTCCAAAATAAACTCGGAAGGAATATTGACGCCGCGACTGCCAAAGATAGTGCGGGTTTGGGCATAAGAAAGAAAAAGTTTTTTCTTAGCGCGGGTGACGGCTACATAAAAAAGCCGGCGCTCTTCCTCTGCTTCCTCGTCACTCACGTTTTCATCACGGTCTTTGTCGTGCGGGAAAAGGCCTTCTTCCAAACCGGTTATAAAAACATAAGAGAATTCCAAACCTTTGCTTGCATGCACGGTCATGAGCCGCACCCCGTCCTTTTCTTCCTTGTCGCTATCTTGGTCGCTTGCAAGAGAAGTATCTTCCAATAATTTTTCCACTCCTTCCTCCGGATCCAATTTATCATATCTAGAAGCCAAAACCGCCAGCTCTTTTATGTTTTCTATTCTCTCTATCCCCTCTTCGGATTTTTCCAAATTGGCGTTGAGGCCAATTTCCTCGGCGATGAACAAAATAGTTTTGGAAGGCGGATTGTTAATTGCAAAATTTTTAATCCGGCGCAGTAAATCGCGAAAGCTCGCCATCTTTATTTTCATCCCCGCCGGCAATGATTCTTCTTTGTTTTCAACTATTTTAAGCAAAGTGGTTTTGCCGATGCCTCGCGGCGGCACGTTTATAATTCTTTTCAAATCAGAGACACTCTCGGGATTAAAACAAAATTGCAAAAATGCCAAAATATCTTTTATTTCTTTTCTTTCAAAAAATCTGGTGCCGAGCACTTGGTAAGGCACGTCGCCGGCCAAAAAGGCTTCTTCCAAAACTCTGGATTGGAAATTGGCCCGGTACAAAACCGCCATTTCGGAAAGAACCGCCCCGTTTTTTTGCAATTCTTTGACTTTTTCCACAATAAATTGGGCCTCATGATTTTCGGTCAGAGCTTCAAACACACCCACTTTCTCCCCCGCTGCGTTTTTGGTGACGAGAGTTCGCTCCATGCGCAATTTATTTTTTTCAATAATCCGGTTGGCTACCGCCAAAATGGTTTTGGTGGAGCGGTAATTTTCTTCCAGGACCACCAGCTTTGAATTTTTGTAATCTTTTTCAAAATGCAAAATATTTTTGATGCTGGCATTGCGCCAAGTGTAAATATTTTGGTCCACGTCTCCGACCGCGCAAATATTTTGGTGCTCGCGGGCGATAGCCTCGGCTATTTGGTATTGCACTTTGTTGGTGTCTTGGTATTCGTCTATATGGACGTATTTCCACTTTTCGCCATAAAATTTTCTGATTTCTTCTTTTTGCAAGAGTTTGGCGGCGACCAAAAGTAAGTCGTCAAAATCCAAAGCGTTTTCTTTTTTCAAAATCGCTTCGTAATCCTGCCAGACTTTTGCCACGATGCCTCCGAAATATTCCGCTGAAGCAAATTCGAAATATTCATCAACTGAGACAGCATTGCCTTTTTCTCGAGAAATGACGGCCAAAATTTTGCCCGGTTCAAATTGTTTGGGATCGTAGCCGTTTTTGACCAGGGCTTCTTTGACCGCCCTTTTGGAATCTTCACGGTCGTAGATGCTGAAATGCTTTTTGACGCCGGCTTCTCTAAAATTTTCCTTTATTATATATGCTCCTAGCCCGTGAAAAGTGGCGACAAACGGTTTGTCTGTTATTGAAATTGGTCTGTTCACGGCGCTATTTTCTCCCAAAAGTTTGGAAATTCGCTCCCCCATTTCTTTGGCTGCTTTGTTGGTAAAGGTGACGGCCAAAATATTTTCAGGCGCCACTCCTTTTTTAATCAAATTCAAAATTCGGTAAGTGATGGTCTTGGTTTTGCCCGCTCCGGCCCCTGCCAACACCAAAAGCGGCCCCTCGGTCGCCTCCACCGCTTCTCTCTGCGCCTCGTTTAATTCCAAAAAATTATTTTTTTCTTCCACCCACCTATCTTACCAGAAATTTTTGAAAGTTTTTTAATCCACACCGAAGATTGAAAAAGTGGATGGTGAAGGTATAATGAACCTCGTCAGTGACGGATCCAGTCATTCCTCACTATGGCTCAACAGAGCCATATTTTACTGAAAATCCTGAATTATCATTAAGCATAGGCTTATTATAGAAACTCCCCATGACCCCGATTCAAAAAAGTGTTATTTCTTAAGCAGAATCGGGCGAAATAATTATTTTAGGTTGATACTCAATCCCAGAAGATTGTTTTTGGTATTCCTTATTTTACTCTTGCCAATTTCGGCTTATGCTGGTCTATTTAGTATTTTCTGGGGAGACTCGGAGGAGAAAGATTTGTTTTCAGGAAAAAATATTCAAAACATGGCTCTGCTTGTCGCCAGATCTACTCCCCTCGCTGACGCAACTTTTCATACACCGGTAGTGGAAGGAAATGCTTTGGTTGCCGACGCTGGACCATTGGGTACAGATACTGAAACAACCATCCACAAACCGACGAGCGACCAAATAAGCATTTATGTAGTGCGTGAAGGAGACACTCTTTCTCAAATTGCCGAGATGTTCAATGTGACAGTCAATACCATAAAATGGGGCAATGGTCTTTCATCAAACACTCTAAAAGTCGGAGACACTTTGGTAATCTTGCCCATTTCTGGCGTGAAGCATACGGTGGCCAAGGGAGATACCATCGCTTCTGTTGCCAAAAAATATAAGGGCGATATTGAAGAAATAATGGCCTATAATAATCTCCAAAAAGGAGATGCTTTGGCTGTTGGCTCTGTAATTATAGTGCCAGATGGAGAGGTGGTGGCATCGCCTTCATCAATGAGGCCAGCCGGTTCTTCCGGTTTGAAAGAATATGTAGGCTATTACCTAAAGCCGGTCG
>Ga0208375_1003680_pt1 | contig 12763 bp, 12 predicted proteins | sample RifOxyD1_FD_184038 | JGI IMG/M metagenome (GOLD analysis project Ga0208375, IMG submission 184038) | Soil microbial communities from Rifle, Colorado - Rifle Oxygen_injection D1 (SPAdes) | ecosystem: Environmental > Terrestrial > Deep subsurface > Rock core/Sediment | place: Rifle, Colorado... | reverse complement strand
CAAGTCAGACCCAAAAGCAGCAAAAGCAGCTAGCTCACGATACTGGGCTAAATCAAGTCGAAGTGATCCGCAAACTTTTTTCATGATTTTTTTCTGAGCAGCGCTGCCAACCCGAGAAACTGATAAACCGACATTGACCGCTGGTCGAATCCCTGCATTGAACAAATCCGATTCTAAATAAATTTGTCCATCAGTAATAGAAATAACATTGGTTGGTATATATGCCGAGACATCACCTTCCTGTGTTTCAATGATTGGCAAAGCGGTTAAGGATCCACCTCCCATTTTATCCGAATATTTGCAAGCTCGTTCTAATAACCTAGAATGCAAATAAAAAATATCTCCGGGATAAGCTTCACGGCCTGGTGGTCTTCTAAGTAGTAAACACATCTGTCTATACGCTTGAGCCTGTTTAGTTAAATCATCATATATCACCAATGCGTGTTTACCATTGTCTCGGTAATATTCACCAATTGCACAACCAGAATAAGGAGCTAAAAATTGTAAGGGCGCCATAGTAGAAGCCGTAGCTGATACAATTATGGTATACTTTAAAGCATCATGTTCCAACAGCTTCTGATAAATTTGCCGTACAGTTGATTGCTTTTGGCCAATGGCTACATAAACGCAAATCACATTATCGTTTTTTTGATTAATGATTGTATCAATAGCAATTGCAGTTTTTCCCGTTTTTCTATCACCAATTATCAGCTCTCTTTGGCCTTTACCAATCGGGATCATGGAATCGATTGCTTTAATTCCAGTCTGGATTGGTTCACAAACAGGCTGTCTTGCAATAATTCCAGGCGCTTTTAATTCAACTGGTCTGGTTTGCATTACTTCTATGGGACCCAAACCATCAATGGGGTTGCCAATTGGATCAATTACTCTGCCTAACAAATTATCACCTACGGGAATTTCAACAATTTTTCCCGTTCGTTTTACGATACTACCTTCTTTAATGGAAGAATCATGTTCGAATAAAGCTATACCTACGTTATATTCTTCCAGATTTAAAACCATTCCGCGGCTACCACTTTCAAATTCAACATATTCTCCAAGCATTACATTTTTAAGTCCATAAGCCTTAACAATACCATCGCCCGCTTTTACTACAACACCGGTTTCGACTGTTTCAATCTTGCTACTAAAATCGGAAATATTTTTTCTAATTATAGATGTAATTTCTTCTGGTCTAAGTCTCACGTGAGCTTTCTCCTTTTTAACAATTTGTTAAGCTGGGTATCTAGGGTTAAATCAAGCAAAAAATCTTCCACTCGTGCTCGGTAACCAGCAGTGATATTTTCTTTCTTGGTATATTCTATTTCAAGTATTTCTGGATAATATTTTTTAATTTTATTTTTAAATATTTCCAAAACTCTTTCTTCCAAATAATCACTCGTTCCTTCAATTTGGACTTTACGGAAACCTTCATGCGCGTAAATAAATTTTTTAATTTCTTCAAAAATTTGGAAAATATAGTTTAATCTTTTATTTTCATTTAAATATAGAATATACCCAATCACAATTTGTTCTTTTAGAAGTTTCAATAAAATTTCAGTAAGTACATTTTTTCTTTCTGTTTTTGAAACTGTATTATAAAGTAAAACTTTTTGTAAATTTTCATTTTCTTTTAGGGTTTCAATAAACAAAGTTAACTCTTCAAGAAATTTAGGGTTTTCTAGCCAAAATAGAAAAAAAACCTTAGCGTATATATTTGTAACTTTTTTCTTCATAGTTGATTATCGATTAATTTATTTTCTATTTTGCTTTGTAATTCTTTATTATATTTTATTTCATTTTTAGTATTATCAATTATGTTATTCATTATTCCTAAATATAATTTTTGAACAAGGCTTATTTCTAGGTTGTCTTTTCTTTGACTAATTTCAGTTTTTAACTGACGCTCTCGTTCTACCAGCTGTTCTTTTTTTAATTGCAAATAATTTTCTATGGATTCTTTGGTTTTAGATTCTAGCTCTGCAATTATATTATTCATATTAGATAAAGTTGTTTCTGCTTTTTGCAACCTAATCTTAATTTTTTGCAAATGATCTTCATTTTCTTTAGCTTCCTTAATAAATTGATCATGCTCTTCGGTGAACTTGATCTTTAGTTTATCTTTAAGAAAATAGTAGCAAAGCATGACAACAATTGTGAAATTCAAAAAATGATATTTCAATGACCAAAGTCCTTCCGGCAACGATTCAGAACCTAAACAACAGGAAATACTCTGATAAAATATAAATATGACAAAAAATATTTTAATCATTAATCACTTTATCCATTAATATTTGCTGATAATCAGGGATTTTTTGTTTTTCAAAAGCTGCTATCTTTTCAAAACTTTCTATAATCACTTTTTTTTCTTCACTGAATCTGACCAGGTACTGGTCTTCAATTTCTTTGAGCTCTTCCCTGTGTAATTGATCATGTTTTTTTATATAATCATTATAAAATTGATGCATTTGTTCTCTAGCTTTTTTTACTTCTAGATCAATATTCTTTTCCGCGGTTATCGCCTCAGATTCACTTGTCTCAATTTGTTTTTTTTTGTATTCAGTTAATTCCAATCTAGATATATAAATTTGAAGAACTTTCTGAAATAAAATTTTATCGAGAATAAAAAACGATAATAGAAAAATCCCTAACTGATAAAAAAATGTATAATCAACACCAAGTTGTTGTAAAATATTTATATAAACCTCTGACTTTTCTAACTATACTATACCCATCCTTGTTTGATTTTCAAGTGTTAGATAAGCAAAGGAAATTTTTTGATTAAATAGATCAACTATTTTCGATCATGCATTTTAGTTGTACCATGAAAAATAACACCCTCATCCACAATCAGGCTAGGGGTAGTAATTGTACCTTCAAAACGAGCTGGACGGAGGATTTCTACTCGTGCACTAGCATGAATATTGCCTTTAACATTTCCTGAAATAAGAATTATATTTGCATTAATATCCGCATTAACATTAGCACCTTCTGAGATGATCACGGTATCTGTTGAAAAAATCCGTCCCGTTACTATCCCTGCAATACGCGCTACTCCGTTAAAAGAAAGGTTTCCCTCGAATTTACATCCTTCTTCTATGATTGCTGAAATTTCATTTTTTCTTTCTGCCATATACAAATCACAATATTATTTTTTTCTTAATAAATAATCAAAAATATCGTTAAATCCTGCTTCGTTATTATATTTTATAACAATTTCCCCAGTACCGTTGAGTTTATTTTTGATTTGGAAATGAAATCCCGTATTTTGCTCTAAAATTTGTTTAAGTTGATCAATTTTTTCATCAAAATAGGGGTTTTGTTTAGCACTTTTCGTTACTTTCGAACCTTTTTTAATTAATTCTTCTAATTCACGAACTGACATTTCATTAGTTGCAGCTAGATTAGCATAACGTGATACAGATTCCTGGTCTTTGAGAGCTGCTAAAACCTTAGCGTGACCAAAGCTTAAAAAATCTTTTTGAATAAGGTCTATAACATTTCTTGGAAGTTTTAATATCCTAAGAAAATTCGCTACCGTTGATCTTTCTTTACCAATTTGTTTGGCAAGTTCTTCTTGAGTAAGGTTGAAATCATCCATCAACTGATAGTAGGCTAGGGCCTCTTCAATACAATTTAAATCAGCTCTTTGCACATTTTCAATTATAGAAAGAATTAGTTTTTCTCTATCTGTAACCCGCTTAACAATTACAGGTACGAATTCTAGCTTAGCTTTGATAGCAGCTCGCAAACGTCGTTCGCCAGCTATTAATTCAAAACCTTGATCCGCTTTCCTTACAATTAAAGGTTGAATTATTCCGTTTTCTCTTATGGAATTTGAAAGTTCTTCCAATTCTTTTTCTTTAAAAATCTTTCTTGGTTGATTAGGATTAGTTTTAATTTCATTAACATTAAGTATGGTGGGATTGTTAACTACTTCTACTTCTTTATCTTCCCCAAAATGTTGTTCGATAGTGTTTGAAACAATTTCATGATTGGTGTCTTGAATTAAAGAAGCAATACCCTTACCTAATACAATTTTTTTGGCCATAAATTCTCTCTTTTTTAAATAAATGCAGGTGCTGGTTGTTTGTTAAGAACTTCATTTTTCCTATCCTTGAGAATTATTTCCTTGGCCAAATCCAAATAGGCCTCACTTCCTTTAGATTCTATATCATATAAAATTATTGGTTTACCGTGACTGGGACATTCCGATAACTTTACATTTCTTGGAATAATTGTTTTGAAAACTTTTTCAACAAAATATTCTCTAATTTCATCTACCACTTGTTTATGCAAAGAATTTCTCTTATCAAACATCGTTAATAAAATTCCTTCTATGGTAAGTCCGGGATTTAATGTTTTTTTGATTAACTGAACTGTATTTAACAGTTGAGTAAGACCTTCCATTGCAAAGTATTCAGTTTGAAGTGGTACCACAATATTATGCGTAGCGTTAAGGGCGTTTAATGTTAAAAGCCCTAGTGATGGAGGGCAATCAATAATTATAAAATCATATTGATTTTCAATTTCTGCCAAAGCTATTTTTAACTTATGTTCTCTGGCCATTACACTAACCAATTCCATCTCTGCTCCTACCAAATTATTATCAGCAGGGCATATCTGCAGAAAAGGAATTTTTGTTTTATAAATTGTTTGGGTGATTGAGGTGTTCCCAATTAATGCATGGTAAATATTTTTTGACGCGAATGTTTCTTTTTTTAAACCTAATCCTACAGAAGCATTACCTTGTGGATCAAGATCTACAAGAAGAGTTTTCTTTTCATAAACGGCTAGACAAGCTGCTAAATTTATTGCAGTAGTCGTTTTTCCAACACCGCCTTTTTGATTAGCAATTGAAATTATTTTTGCCATGCAAATCTCCATTTATTATTTAATATATTTTTAGTTGAAAGCGGGATGTTTGACAAGAAACTTTTTTACAAATGTTCCATATGGAACATTTATTTTAGTATTTTTGATAAAGGAATTTTATCATGCTTTGAATAAGTTCCATGTGGAACATTTTTATTTGTAAATCCTATAATTGATCGCTGAAAATTTTGAAGTGAATATTTTCTATTCTCAATTATGTTCCATAATTGTAGCATCTCTTGATAATTTTCTTTTTCTTCAACATTTGGACCTTTATAAAAGAAAATATTGATTTTTTTTGTTGTAATAATTTTATTTAATAAATCTTTTATGTCTGAAACAGCTTTAACTACAATAACCACTTCTTTATCTATAACAATGTTTTCAATTCGCTCATGAACCAATCGAACATTGTTTAAATTAAGCTTATTTTTTATAACATCAACAGCTTCAACTTTTTTTCTTTTAGCCTCAATACCCAAAAACTGGATATTACAAAGTAAATTAGCCAAAGGTAATATAGGGAAGCCACCACCAAAGCCGATATCTAGCACAATTTCCGCATTTTCAATTGTTTTTTTAAAAATACTGCTCATTTCCAGCGGTTTTAAAGAATCACAAATTTGTAATAATTTAAAATCATCATAATTAGAGTAATTTGTAAGATTTAAACCTTTAAAATCTTCAAATATTAATTTATGTAATTGTTTGCTAAATTCCATTAACTACAAATTGTAGCAACATATGCGATAGTTGCTGGTCTAATTCCATTGATTCTTCTTAATTGAGAAAAATTTTCTGGCTTAATTTTTATTATTCTTTGTCTGCATTCATTAGAAATTCGTTCATTTTTTCCAAGAATTTGCCAATTAACCTTCATTGCATCTAATTTGTTTAAATTTTCAAACTCATTATTGGCCTTATCTATATAACCCTTGTATTTTTGAGAAATTGCAACTGATTTCAAAATTTTATAATCAATTTCAATTTTTTTTTCATTTAGCTCATTTGCTAGTGTTATAACAGGGTCTAGATGTGCTCTTTTTAGTAACTCTGATAAAGAAATTCTTGCATCAATATTTCCATAATTATTATTTATAAATTTATTATTAGTTGTTTCATTTGTTTTATAAAAATACTTTTCTGCTAGTTCGTCTAATAAACTAAAGCAATTAATATATAAATTTTGATATTGATCAATGGGCTGATCAATGTTTAACATTTTTCGATATTTATACATTCGATTAATTGTATTATCTTCGCGGATAAATAGACGATTTTCCGCTCTAGCAGTAAATAATCTATAGGGCTCATCTCTTTCATTGGTAATAATATCTTCTACCAATACTCCCATATAACAATCATTTCTTGAAAAAATCATCGGATCTTTATTTAAAATCTGCAATGAAGCATTAATTCCGGCGACAACGCCCTGCGCCGAAGCTTCTTCATAACCTGACGTTCCGTTGATTTGCCCAGCGAAATATAAACCTTGAATGTTTTTATGTTCAAGACATCGATTTAATTTTGTTGGATCAATTACATCATATTCTACTGCATAACCATATTTTAAAATTTGAGCATCTTCTAATCCAATAATTGAATGTATGAATTCATTCTGTATTTCTTTTGGCAAACTGGTAGAAATCCCGTTGGGGTAAACACTTTCTGTGTCGTTTCCCTCCATTTCAAGAAAAATATGATGTTCGTTTCGATCTTGGTATCTAAAAGCTTTATCCTCAATGCTTGGACAGTATCGTGGTCCAATACCTTGTATTTGTCCGTTGTAAAGTGGAGCTAAGTGTTTGTTTTTACGTATTATTTCCATTGTTTTATGATTTGTTCTGGTTAAATAACAAGTTATTTGCTTATTAAATCTTTCAAAATCTTTATGTAAACAATGAAAATTCTGTGCATTTGGCTCTGAAATTTGTTTTTGTAATTTTTGCCAATTTATACTACTTTTCTTAATTCTAGCTGGGGTTCCGGTTTTGAAACGTTTACTGTTTTCAATAACCGGACAAATATTTATCAATGAATCAGATTTATCACATCCAAAAACTCCACCTTCTATTTGTTCAGCACCGATATGCAATTTTCCATTGAGAAAAGTGCCCGTGCAAAGAAGAGTTGCTTTTGCATAAATTACATCTTTGTTTTTCAATTGTATTTCAAAACTATTTTGTTTGAGAAAATTTATTTTTATAACTTTTTCATTTATAATGCTTATATTTTCATTTTCTCTTAAAAATTTTTCAGCAAATTTTGAATATTTTTCCTTATCAACTTGAACTCTCGTAGATTGAACAGCATACCCCTTACTTTCATTTAAAACTTTGAAATGAATTGCTGATAAATCAGTAATTTTACCAATCAACCCACCCATGGCATCAATCTCTTTAACTAATTGTCCTTTACCAACTCCTCCAATCGCTGGATTACATGGAGTTTCCGCAATTTGAACATCTGGTAAAGTAATGAGAGCAACTTTTAATCCAAAACTGCCTATCATCCATGCAGCTTCTATACCCGCATGGCCAGCACCAATAACAACAATGTCGAATTCACTTTTTTTCACTTATTTACCAATACAAAAATTATTAAAAATATCGCTTAACAAATCTTCAGTTGGAATAATTCCGATTAATTGACTAATTTCGTTTTCTAATACCGCCAATTCACTTAGGGAAATAGCAATATCGTTGTTATTTTTCAATAATTCTTTAAATTTCATATATTTATTATATGTTTTAGAAATACAAATACGCTGTCTTTCAATGAAAAGAGTTTCATTTTCTGATAATTTTAAATATTTTTTATGAATTTTACTGTAAAGCTCTTGTTTTAAAAATTTACTATTTTTTATATCTGGTCCTATAGGACCACTGACATTCTCTGGTCCTATAGGACCACCGATATTCTCTGGTCCTATAGAACCACTAACATTATTTGGTCCTATAGGACCACCTTCATTTAGATTGGTAAAATAGATATTATTTTTAAAAAAATTTTCAAATTTTTTGAACTTTTGATAACATTCTTTATAGTCAGCATGGCTCACTACTAGCATATCTATTTTATCTATCTCTAATTTTTTTAATTCATGATAGTCTGTTTCAAGCGGGTTTAAGATCATTACATTAAAAAAAGCATTTTCCATTAGTTGCTTGGTCCTTTTTATCCCTTCTATTTCAATTTCTTCACTAGAATTCCTTATTCCTGCAGTATCAATAAATTGAAAAATATTTCCTTCAATTGTTAAATGATCACTAACGTAGTCCCTTGTAGTTCCTTTAGTGCTTGATACAATTGAACGATTAATCCCAAGAATATTATTAAAAAAAGTACTTTTGCCGGCATTAGTTTGGCCAATCACAACCACTGTTGGAGCTAATAAACAAGATTTATTTGATAGGGTTTTCTCATATAAGTCTGTAATGTTATATTCAAAATCATTTAAAGCAGTATTAAATTGAAAATTAGCGGATTCTTCGCCAACATCTTCCAAAAAATCAATTTGTAGTTCGGAGGATGCTTTTAACGTCTTAAAACTGTTATATAATGATACAAATTTTCTATGTAAATTTCCTTGCAAAATATCTAGACCTTGTTTTAAAGCAATTCCATTGTTGGCGTTTAGAAAAAGATCCAGGCCCTCAACTTGAGTAAGACTCATTTTTTTATTTTTAATGGCCCTGTAAGTAAATTCTCCGGGATTTGCAAAACGAATTTTATCAGACTTACAAAAAAGTTCCATAATATTTTTTACATTTAAAACATTTCCATGCACATATAATTCAAGTAGATTTTCGCCAGTATAACTTTTTAAACTTTCAAAAAAACAGAACATTATGTCGTCGATACATTGTTCTTCCATAATAATTTTTGATCTATACATTTTTTTTGGTTCAATAGAATTTAGTTTTTTAGAAAACCATTTTTGACATTCTTTTAAAACCATTGCTCCGCTGATTCTGATAATTGTAATTGCGCAATTAGACTGACTACCGCTACTGCATGCTATAATTATTTTATTATCAAATAAAACATTCACGGCTCATTTCTTGGACATATTAATTACATATTGTTGAATTATTCCAACCAAAGTTGAAATAAAAATATATAAAGTTAAACCCGCTGGTAAATCTTTCATGATTACTCCAAACACCAGTGGCATAAAAAGCATAATTTTCTTTTGGGTTGGATCTGTGGTTGGTGACGGCATAAATTTTTGTTGTACAAACATTGTAAGGGTCATCAAAACTGGAAGAACATAATATGGGTCCTTTGCAGATAAATCTACGATCCATCCAAAGAAAGGTGCCCCAACTAACTCTACGGCTGAAAATAAAACTTGATAGAACGCAAAGAATATTGGTAGTTGTAATAATAAGGGTAAACATCCACCCAAAGGATTAGCTCCCGCTCTTTTGAAAAGCTCCATAGTTTCTTTTTGCATTCTTTGTGGATCATCTTTAAATTTTTCCTTCAATTTATTCATTTCAGGTTGAATTTCTTGCATTTTTTTCATGCTTTTAAATGATTTGTAGTTTAAAGGAAGTAAAATTATTCGAACGACTAGCGTTAATAAAATAATCGCTACTCCATAATTTGGTAAGTATTTATAAAAAAATTGTAAGCCTCTTAAAATAGGTACGGCTACTACTGCAAACATTCCAAAATCAACCGCGGCCTGTAATTTGTCGCCAGCTTTGACCAAATTATCATAATTTTTCTGTTGATAAATGAAATATCCTTCAAGTTTGTTATTTGGATTTGAAAAATTGATTATCAATTCACCATTTGTATTTGTAGTCTGTTTTGAAAAAATCTTTTCATTAAATACAACTGCCAATAAATGATAATTAAAATCTATGCCAATCCATTTGATTGAACCATCCAATATTTCATCATCACCTACTTCAACTCTTTTTACATCCTGGCTAAAAATTAAAAATTGTCTAATTTTTTGATCTTCCTTGTGCTGCTTAGCTCTCAATTTTATTTCATAAGTTGGTTTATTGTTTGATTGTAATGAGAAATATAATTTCCCATTCTCTTCAAGTTTTAAGGTTAGCTTAACTCCATTTTTAACATCATCTCCATGATAAACTTTGTTAGCTTCGTCGTATTTAATCTCAAAGTTAAGTTTAACTGGTTTATTTTCACTAATAGTATATATTTCAATTGGATTTTGAATACCCGTTGTATTTAAAAGGGTGTTCTTAGAATATGACCCTTTTGTATCAACTAATATTAATTCATTATTAATTATGTATGTAGCGTTTTTTCCTTCTATATTAATATTTGAAACGGTTAGATTGCTTTCTAGTTTGCCAACAACCGTCTCGGTTGTTAATACCCCTTTATCACTTCCTGCAGTTGGTTGTTTTTCTTGTACAATTTCTGTCTGATTGTTAATTATATTGCGATTTTCCTTTGGTGCGAAAAACATTTGCCAAGTAAATAATACTAGCGCTGATAACGAAACCGCTATGATTAAACGAATCTGTTCTGCATTCATGATTTTTTCTCCGAAACGGGAACTGGGTCATAACCTCCGCTATTGAAGGGATGACATTTTATTATTCTTAAAACGAACAACCATACAGCTTTATGGAATAAATGTCTTTGAAATACTTCTACACCATAACTTGAACACGAAGGGTAAAACCGACAGTGATTGCCCAATATTGGTGATAAAAAAAACTTATATAGTTTGATAAAAATAATGATAATTTTATTTACGATCATTTTTGCTTATATCCAATAAAATATCTGAAACCATTTTTTTGAAAAGTGTTATATCATCTATCTTGCATCTAGTTGACACTACAAAAGATATATCTTTTCCAAGATTCTTAAAAACTGATGTTCTGAAAATTTCCCGAATTAATCTTTTTAAAAGATTTCTAAAATTAGATTTACCAACTTTTTTAGAAACACTTATCCCTATTCTTGTTTGCTCACTATCAATTTTTGATTTCTTGTAATAAGCACTTAAAAATTTTCTTCTTACAACCAAGCGTTCATTTTTTAGATATTCAAAATCTCTTGGTTTTAGCAGGCGAAAGTCTTTTGAAAAAGAATTACACGTCACCTATCTTATTTCTCACCAATAGTTACCGTAAGATTCTTGCGTCCTTTTGCTCGTCGACGACTGATAACACTTCGGCCGTTATTAGTTGACATTCTTTTTAGAAAGCCATGTACTTTCAATCTTTTTTTCTTTTTTGGTTGCCACGTACGCTTCGACATAAATTCCTCACCATAAACAATATTTATTAATTGTGTCCAGATAGTTCATATACCTTTACCTATCATTTATAAAAAGGTCAATGGTATAAAATAAATAACCTGCTAAAAAAATAAAAATCTAAGGCAATATCAAAGACGTGATTTATTAATTAGGCCACTATTGTATCCAAGAAATCGGTTGCAAAAATATTTAAAACTCTTACCTTGCAATTAGAGAAATCTGTTGTTAAAAGAAACCACCAAAAAACAAACATAAGGACACCGAGCATGGATCAAGGTTTTCCATTTCATCACTTCCTTAAAAACAAAACCGATATTACTTCCACCAAATTTTTATCTAACAAAGCTTTCGAAAAACCTTCTACTAATTCGGATTCTTTTTCTTCTGATGAGTACGAGCTTATTCAAAAAGAAATTTTAGAAAGCCTTAGATCGATTATATCACCAGAAAAATTTAATGCTTTTTTTGAAAATAATTTTTATTTAGATTCCGTCCTGTTAGATAAAATTTCCTTTCGCGTTTCAACACCTTTTATTAAATCAACTATTGAAAATAATTACCTTTCATCTGTTGACGCAGCAGTTGAAAGCATCTTGGGTAAAAAGTACGATATTAATATTAATATAGGCATTAATACATCTGGCAACTCTGTTAAACCTTTTCAGCCAGAACGTGTTGTGGTTTCAAGTGACTCCTCCCGCTTATCCCCAATAAAATCTGCAAAGACAGCTAAATTTACTCTTACTCAGAATAAAGAAGATATGAGATTAAACGCTGAATCAGCATATATTAAATATATGAACCGCCCCGAAGTTCATGTTAATCACATTGATATCACTAAAAATTTTGATAATTTTATTATCGGGCCATCAAATAATATGGCTTTCGCAACCGCAAAAGCTGTATCTGAAAACCCCGGCGAAACTGGGAAATACCCAACGCTTTATTTTTATAGCGATTCTGGACTTGGCAAAACCCATCTACTCCACGCAATTGCTAATGAGATAAATCTTCGCTACCCAAATCTTGCCTTATGTTTAACAACTGGTAGAGATTTTTTAAAAGACATGATTTATTATATTCAAAAAAAAGAAATTCATGAATTTCAAAAAAAATATACAGAAAAAACTGATGTATTAATTATTGATGATATTCATGAATTAAGCGGCAAAGAAGGCACGCAGAATGAATTCTTTCATATTTTTAATGAACTTCATATAAAGCGCAAACAGCTTATTTTTACCTCTGATAAATCACCCAAACAAATAGATGGTCTTGAAGATCGAATTAAAACGAGGCTGCAATGGGGTTTGGTCATTGATATTCAAAGACCTGACTTAGAAACCAGGATAGCTATTTTAAAAAAGAAGGCAAATGAACTAGACCTTTATTTAAAAGAAGACATTATTAACCTTATTGCAAGTTCAATCAAATCAAGCATTCGAGAATTAGAAGGATCGCTTGTAAGACTCAAGGCTTTTTCTGATTATATGAAAATTGAAATTGATGTAGAAATTGTAAAAGAAATTTTAAAATTACATAAAAATACAGACCAAGAAAAAGCAAGCTTGGACTCAATTGCTAAAGCTACTTCGAAACAAACCAAAATACCTTTAGCCGATTTAAAAT
>Ga0208375_1003679_pt1 | contig 12764 bp, 13 predicted proteins | sample RifOxyD1_FD_184038 | JGI IMG/M metagenome (GOLD analysis project Ga0208375, IMG submission 184038) | Soil microbial communities from Rifle, Colorado - Rifle Oxygen_injection D1 (SPAdes) | ecosystem: Environmental > Terrestrial > Deep subsurface > Rock core/Sediment | place: Rifle, Colorado... | reverse complement strand
TGGATTTGTAGGATCGGTAGTAACAGTTTGATTTAAATCGCCAATGTAATAATCCGCAAGCATGGCATTGGCGCTGCCAGAATGCGGCTTGCCGCCCGGTTTGCCCTTGGTGGCAAAAGCTTGAGTCGCATCAGCGCCACAAGTTGGCAAAATAGCCTTTGCTTCGCCGGGATGGTTGGGTAAGAAAGTGGTTACATCATAAATTTTGCCTGAAATCAAAAGCCAGCAGCTTTTGGCGGAATTGTGTTTGGCAAGTTCGGCGCTTGATAATTTCAAAGTTGAAGTAGTGGCGTTAACTTCGGTAATTTTACCGGCTTGATTAGTGTTATCTATGTTGGAACCCGTAATGGGCTGGTTGTTTTTGTTATCAGGTGAAATCCAACTGACAATGGCTACGCCAGATGTAATAGCTATAAAGACCAGTAATGACGCGGTAACAAATTTTTTCATCTCGCGAAAATTAAACTGATAAGTTAAATTCTTCTGAATGAATTTTACTGTTATTAAAACCCAAACTGACAAATTGGTTTCTTAAACTTTCCATAAAGCCACCTGGACCGCACAAAAAAACCTCGGCGCCAGAAATGTCGCCACTATTATTGACCGCGGATGTGGCAGAAATGTAACCTTCCCTTTCTGAAAAATGCTGGTGGAATCTAAAATTGCCGTTTTGTTTTGCCAATTCTCGCAGCTCCTCAAAAAACGCCGCCTCTCCTTCATTTTTTACGGAATAATACAGATCAATCTTGTAATCTTGGTTTTTATTGGATCTTATTTCCCTCGCCATGCTCAAAAACGGCGTGATGCCGATGCCGCCGGCAATCCAAATTTGTCTTTTGGATACCGCTTTGAGATAAGAAAAGGCTCCAAACGGCCCCTCAATGCGGCAGACTGCCCCGGGTTTCAACGAATAAATCATGGCCGTATAGTCTCCCAACACTTTGACGCCCAAAGACAGATATTCATCATGCGAGCACGAAGTGACAGAAAACGGGTGAGACTCCGACAGCACACCGTCCACTTCAAACCTCAGAAAAATAAACTGGCCGGGCAGAAATTTTATTTTCTCTGCGAGAGGCTTTAATTTTAATTCCGCAATATTATCATTTATTTTTATGATTTCTCGCAACTCGTATTTGTATTCATATTTTTTATAAACTCCAAAAATGGTATGGTGGCAATATGAGTAAGCGCCGAGCACCGCCAAGCCCAGCATGTAGTATTTCAAAATAGCGTTATTGGAAATATCGCTCGGAATAAAGAGCATATGCAAACCGCCCAAAAACAAAACCAGGCCCAAATATTTATGGGTATTTTTCCAATTTTGATATTTGAAATGGAGATAAAAAGTAATGACCATGAGCGCTACAAAAATAAGAAGACCTAGTTTGCCGAAAAACAGAGGCCAACTGCCAAACGCAAAAATAAAATCAAAAGAATACTTTAATGATAGAAAGAGGAATTGAATGGTTAAGAAAACAGGATGAAAAAGCAAAAGGCCGAAAGACAGCGCTCCCACTATGTGATGTTTCAGATAAACGCGGTTCAAGCCGTTAAACAATCTGTCCAAAAATTTAAAACGGGCCGAGAGCACAAAATTGATTGAAAGCAGAGCCATGCCTGTAAGCCCGGTGACTTGCCCTAAACTGCGAAAGGTGGCTCCTGACGATACAAAACGGCCGGCGATCGGCAGCATAAAAATCCATATAACAAGAGGTATCGCAGCCAAAACTACTACCAAAATCACTCCCAAATTATTCTTTAAAAACTTTCTCATCGGAGTTATATTATAGCAGAAAAAATGCTATATTTAATTCATGACAAAATATAAGTTATTTTTACTTCTTTCATTTGTTGTGGTCTGGATTTGGGCAGCCATCAATCCTCTTTTCCCTCATGATTGGCTACTCGAAAATTATCTGGTCTTTATATTTGTTCCTATAATTATTATCACTGGGCGATGGCTTAAGCTCTCAAATGTTTCTTACACCTTGATTACTATTTTTATGATTTTGCATGTTATTGGCTCGCATTACACTTATGCCGAAGTTCCATTTGGAGTAACGCTTCAGGACTGGTTTAATCCAAGTCGAAATATGTATGATCGATTGGTACATTTCAGTTTTGGATTTCTACTGGCTTATCCAATAAGGGAGGTCTTTATAAGATTATCTAAAGTTAAAGGATTTTGGGCATACTATTTTCCTTTTGACCTCACTGCCGCCTTTTCAGCATCTTACGAAATCATAGAATGGATCACTGCCAGAAATGTTGATCCTGTGGCTGGTCTTGCTTTCTTGGGAAGCCAGGGAGATATTTGGGACGCCCAAAAAGATATGGCCATGGCTATGATAGGAGCGGCCCTAGCTATGCTTGTTATTTTTATAATCAATTGGATCTTTGATAAAAACCACTGGAAAGATTTTAAAGAAAGTTTCAAAGTGTCAAAAGGTGACAAACCGCTAGGAGAAGAGAAATTAAAGGAGTATCTTGAGAGTTAATGACTTTTTGAAAACGACTGCTCCAATACCAATCAACGTGCAACTGTTCATGATTCTATTTATTTTTTACCAAATCCACATTTGACCCCTTTATTACCGATCCAAGAAACGGCAATAATTTATCTTGGTATGATTTGAAAATTTGTTTATCTTTTTCTGTAATTTTGCCTTTCTTTTGTAATTCAACTTCAAATATACCTCCCACGCCTTTTACATTATCCAAATGAAATACGGTGTTGGTTTTTCTCCAAACTTCCCTTTTCTTATCAACAATAGCTTTTACACCAAGAGATTTTATAAGAAAAGGAAGAAGTTGTATGTCTTTTACATCATATAACTTTACATCTGAAGCGGTATTCTTTCCTTTTACAAACTCTGGGCGTTCATAGTATACGAGCAATTGTTTTTTGCCCTCAATTCTTAATTTTAATCTGGGAGATTTTTCCTTGTTTAAATCTGATAGATTGAAGAAATAATCTTTTTGATTTTTAACAATTTCTTTTTTAGCACCTATTTCTTTCAAGACAAGTCTAACTTTCTTAAAATCTTTGCAATAGTGTTTTAGTTCAAGATTGATTTTGTTCATTTTATTAAAACATTCCTTTTTTGTAATCTTCAATCAAATCTCTTGCTGTTTGTGGCTCTGGGTTGAGGTTCCCGTCGTCAAGTATGCCTTCAGGAATAGAAACTGCTAATTCTTCGGCTTCAGCTAATTTATCGTTGAGTAAAAGGTAGTAAATTTCTGTTATTTTGTTGCCGTTATCTTCTGGATTGAGTTTCATAGCTTTTGCCCCAAATTCTTTAGCTTTTTCTTTATCTCCGAATTTGCTAATAGCGATACTCATTGCGTGGTGATACCAAAACCAAAGTATCATTTGTCTCCATTCTTTTTCTTCTTCTGTGAGGAAATTTTCATCAATATTTTCAATGATATCTTTTACTCTATTTGTGATTAGGTCTGGATTGTTATAATCCCATTCTTTTGCTTTCATTAGCTCTTGGTCTGCATCATTATATAAATTGTCCAATTCTTTCGGAGTATGAGCATCAAGCAGTTTATAAGCTTCTCTCATTGGGCTATTTTCAATATCAAATTGTTTAGGTTGGTTTTCCATATTTTTGTTAAAAATTTCTTGTTCTTCATTAAAAAGGGCTTCTATTCGTTCTAAATAAGATTTAGCCATTTCTCTGGTTTGTTCATCTACACCATTCAAAACATTTAAAATTTCAGCTACATCGTAGTTTTTAACTAATTGTCCATTCTTTTCTACCCAAGGTTTGAAGTTGTTATCTACATACACTAAATTGTCATCTTTATCATATCCAAAATTGCTTGCAGACGGGTCAGTAGTTACTCCAAGTCTTGATAGTGCAGTGAGGAAATCAATGTATTTATCATCCCACACTAATTTGTCTTCTCGTTCTTCTCTTAATTTATTGTATTGCTCACTAATAGCTGGGTCAGAACTATTAGAATTTTGTGTTCTCAATCGGTTATGCTCTTTATGGGGTTCGTCCAACTCTTTTCTTTCAGAAACCATAATTATGTCTTCTCCTTTTGCCACTAAATTGGTATCTGGGATTTGGACGGGCATTAGGGTATGAAGTATTTTAGTTAGATAATATCTGCCCTTTATCAATCTTTCTGTATGGTCTCCATATCCCTCTTTGAAGCGAGCTACAACCTTACCTTCATTTTCAGGGTGAATATAGACCTCTTTTTCTTCTCCTTCTCCTATTTTTTCAAGTTTATTAAAGTCAAATTTCATATTTTTATTCCAAAATTTCAGGGATACGCTCACGAGGAATTTTGCGGACATTTACTTTCTTTAACCCCTGCATATGGGCTTTCACCAAGCGGTGTAAACCGTCCAGAATGAGCCATTTATCCTTATTCTCCATTATGTCTATTGGATATTTTAAATCGGCATTTTGAATTTTTTGATAATGAATTGAATGCTTATCTGGTTCGCTGATAACTTCCCAAGGTTTTAAATTATAATCATCCGTATCTTCTATTTCCCAAAAAGGAATATCAAAATGCCAAATTAAATCTTCCATATCCATTTCTTCAACTGGAACATCTAAAGCCCAAACCTTTTCAGAACTCCAATCAAAATCAAAACCGACATCTTTTATGATTTGTGGAATTTCTTGTTTTTTGTCGTCTTCCATATTTATTTTTCACTTAAAAACTTAAACCTCGGAACTTTTTTACCATTAATTTCAACTTCTTCTTCGAACATAGAAATTGGTCTTGCCCAGAGCTTTGAAGTTTCGTTGTCATATAACGCTTCGTAAATTACCAAATCTTCCAATGTTTCGCTATGCTTGGCTATACCGATAACCCTGTATTTTTTGCCTTTATAGTGTTCGTATATACCAATTTTCATACAACCAGTTTAATAAAAATTTCGATAAATTAAAAGACCTGCAAAGCGCAGCAAAAAATCTACTTTGAGCCGGAGGAGAGAATCGGACTCTCGACCTCCGTCTTACCAAGACGGCGTTCTGCCACTGAACTACCCCGGCTTTTGGAACTTCTAAGATATTATCACACTCCTTCCGCTTTTTCATAATCTTTGTAGAGCATTAAAAAACCGGATAGGGTGAAAAGAAAGATTATGGCCGGGATGATCAAAAAATATTTGGCGGAAAGAGCAGCAATTTGGGCGCCCAAAAAGACCAGAGCGAAGTCTACCGGAATATAAAAAATCGCGTTGATGAGGGAAAATGTCCAGAAATTTATTTTACTCAAGCCGGAGGCGTAAGAGAGTAATTCCGGCATACTTATAAAACCGACTCTAGCTTTTATAAATGACTTGGTATTGCCTATTATATTTACGGTTTTTAAAACTCTCTCCACGTTTTGGGAGCCGGCAAAAAAGTTGAGAATTTTTTGCCCATATTTTCGGCTCAACCAAAAACAAACTGACGAACCCAAAATGTCGCCGAGTAAGGAAATAGCAAAACCTTTGGCACTGCCAAAAATGGCTCCGGAGAGCACATACAGTGGCGTGCCGCCGAGTGGGGCCACTATGAGAGTGGTCATCTTGAGCACAACGACCAAAAGCGGCGCCATAATACCAAAAGAAGCTACCTGTGACTCCAGTTCCCCACTTCTGACCATTTTGATAGAAATAATAAAAATAGCGAGTATAATCACGAACCAAACAATTTCAATTATTTTTCCCCTCTTCATTTTTTATTTTATTTTTCGCACACTCTTTTTAATTCCGCCAAATCCTCGGCAGATGGGGAGGGCATGGCGGCCGCATTCTCTCCGGTAAGGTAATACATGATTGAGTTCGGATTTTCGGTGTGGTCCATACCCAAAGCATGGCCGAGTTCGTGAGTGAGCGCTACCGCCAAATCTTTTTGATTGCCAAATTGATACACGTTTATTGCTTCGCCGGTGTATTCGGCCTGGTTAAATTCCAAACCTTGGCCGTATTTTTGGTTGTAATTTTTGGCGATTTTGTTGTACTCCAGAGCTGCTTGATTGCGCTTTTCTAAAAGCGCGTTCAATTCTTTGGCTTCCAGATTTAAAGAAGCCGCCTCTGCATTAAGCGCCGCGATTTCTTTGTTTAATGACGTGGCCTCGGCCTGAAGTTTTTCGTACTCGCTTTTTGGCGCGCCACCCTTGCCATTCCAAAAAGCCACTTCTTTGGCATAATCCCTTTGTCTAATCTCAAGAGAGACGCTCCCGGCTTCATGGGAAGCCGACGCTCGGTCGTAAGCCATTTTCATGCTGTTGAATTCAGCGTCCAATTTATCCAAAATATTTTCCACAGCCGAAAGGCCAAACTCGGTTTTTTGTTTTTGAATGGTGGCAAGTTGCCTCTCGTCATATATCAAATTTATTTTGAAAGCGGCGTCCGGGTCGTAAAGAAAGATGTCTCGGCCGAGCGCTTTTTCCCAAACTGTTTCCGCCGCCGCGATGCGCGATTTAAATTCTTCTTTGGAAACTCCAAATTGCGTGTCAAACCGGCCGATCCCATATTCCAAAAGCCTTTCGCACGGCCCGAGAGAATACAAATAAAAAGAATAACCGGTGTAGGCCAGGACCGCCACCACAAAAACAAAAGCGATAGTGTTTTTGATAATTCTCACAAACTTGATTTAATTTTTTTGGCGTTCTCGGCAAAATCTTTCGGATCCCCTTTCACTTTGTTATTGGGAAAAACCCAAATGTGAGCGTGGGGCACATCTTCGCCCACCACTTTGGACAAAATCCATTCCGTCTCAAAAGCTTTTTGTTGAGCCAAAGCAATTTTTCTCGCCACTTCAAAATAATCTCCGACATTTGGCACGTCCCAAACCCAGCGATAATGTTTTTTGGGAATGACCATGCAATGTCCTGGTGATTGCGGATTGATGTCCAGAAAAGCCAAAAAATTATCATCCTCATAAACTTTATGGCTTGGTATCTCCCCTCTTACAATTTTGCAAAAAACGCAGTTTTCCATAATTTGATTATACCATGCTAAGGGGGGCCAACCAAACCAAACTTCATCTTTTCTTAATTTTATGATGTTACAATGTCCCCGGGAGGTTCTGTAAAACGACACATATCCAGACAGAAAAAGTTTCTGTGCTCTTGGTTTCTTCCGAAGAAAAAGCGCAAGAGGAGCTCCGAGACATCTTTCAGAAAACCAAGTGGGCCTTGCGACGTGTTTCTTCATACGAGGAGACTGCCAAAGAGCTCAAGAAGGATCCGCCTTCAGTAGTGATTTGCGAGGAGGAGCTGGAGGACGGAAAGTGGCAAGATATTTTGGTATTGGTTGAGGAGTGTGGCTCTCCGCTCATCGTGGCTGCGGCTTACAACGATGACGTGGTGAACAACGGGCATTTGTGGTCGGAAGTGCTAAACCTCGGTGGCTATGATGTCCTGGCAAGGCCTCTCGACAATGAAGAGGTTTTCAGGATCGTTGCCGGGGCCTGGAGATATTGGCGAGAAAAAAAGAAGCGCGAGCAAGAGCAATAAAAGAAACGGGGGGAGATTTCTCGTCTAGGGCAGCTGCGGTCTTCGCAGTTGTTTTTTTTGCTATGTAGCTTTGGAAATCTTTATTTTGAGAGATACTTATAGGCCTGCATGCCAAAGAGAGAACCGACGATTGGCCCCAAAACATAGAGCAAGTTTAAAGAACCAATGCCCCAGGCCACAGCCGGGTTCAAGACTCCGTTTGATCCAAGAGTTGCTGCGATGGTTATACCCAAAAGGAGCGACCCACCGATGACCAAACCAGACATTTGGGAGTGGACTTTTTCCAAAACTACCGCCGCAATGCCGAAAGTAAAGAAAAACGCTCCCAAGGCTTCAGCAAGAAATACAGCGCCTGAGGCGGCAACAGTAACAGGAGCGAGTTCAACAGTATTGGATACGAGGAGCATGGCGGCTCCCGCCCCGATAACTTGAGCTACTATATAAGCAAGCGCGTCCCGACCGGGAATTTTTTTGAGCGACCAAATACCTATGGTCACGGCAGGATTCAAATGAGCGCCAGATATGGAGCCGATAAAATATACAAACAAGCCCAAAACCAGCCCAGCCAAAACTGGCGTAGATACCGGAAAGCTTGAGGTCAAAGAGAGAGCCACCACTAAAGTGAGCGCTCCTGTCCCCAACGCCTCCGCAATATATTTCTTCATATTTTATAAATTACTGCTAATGGCAAAATTATACCATTTTCTGCGCGGGCGGTGGGATTTGAACCCATGATCTTCCCCGTGACAGGGGGATGTGTTAACCAGGCTACACCACGCCCGCATACAATAGAAATTTAGCAGATTTTTTTGTTTTCCGCCACTTTTCTAACAAGCAAAACAAAACCGCCCTTTGAAATCTCGGAGCGGTTTTGTTGGTTGTTAGAATATTGATCAGTTGGTGCGGCAAGAAGGGTCTTGGTAAAACCCGGTTACCGAATTACTACCATCGCCCCAGTCCAAACAACTGTCGCTATCATAATAGCCGCATTTTTGCCGTACGCCACCGGGAGTCCCTGGCTGGCATCTAGTTTCGCTGGTAGATATACATTCATTGACGCAAGAAGCGGAGCCGCCAGGGGTAGTACAGGACCAAACTTCTTCGCCTCCAACAACTTGGTTTGACTGACCTACGTTACAGACCGCCGCAGTACGGAACCAATACTTGGTGCCTGGCTTCAAGTTTTCCACCGGATAATTGCCTATGAGGTTGGTTTCGCTAGGGCCATAGATGCCCGGATTTCTCCAAATATTGTCAACTTTCAAAACACACGTGTTGCCAGGACATCCGGTTCTAACTGCCGTTTCAGCTACACGGCTATCAATTTCTGTGTTTCCAATCACTTCAGCCACTCTTAAAATTATACCGCCGTTATCAAACATACCCGGACCGAAGTGAGAAGTCCCATAAACCCCCACCTGTAAAGCGTCGGTGGTTAAAAGCGGCTGGGGACCGGTGCTGTAACAATTAGCGTTTCCGACTGTTATGTTAGCAGGCAATTGTTGTTCACAACTTCTACTTAAGCCGGGCAAATACATTGGTGGCGCAACTGAAACAGTACCATAGTCCGGAGTGCCGTTTTGGCCATTGAGGCCAATACCGTTGCTGTCGCCAAAGAGTCCGTTATTAGCAACCACTCTCACAAACATGAATCTATGATCTTCTCCGTCAGATCCGCCTTGATAGTAACCGGTACTAAGTACGCTGCTAGACACCGCAGAATCCATGTTGGAACCAAAGGAAAGGCCGTAAAGCCAACTGGCTGAATTTTCCGATCCCGGCACCGGAAGTGTTGTTTCCAGAGGAATAGAGAAAGTGTAAGTATTCGTGCCAGCTCTACTTTGGATATTTTGAGCCACGGTAGATTCAATAGAGAGATCGTTTAAGTGTCCGGCCACGCGGCCAGGGCTTAAGAGATAAATACTGACACTTGTAACTGACGATGGAGCTTCCCAAGAAACAGTAGCAGAGGTTCGGCCGGAAGTAACAGCATTAACTTTTACAATACCATTGCAAACAGCAGGCATTTTGGTCAGATATTCGCCCGATTTGTTGGGACCACGGTACAAATTTTTACCGGCATCATACCAAACTTCCCAAGGAGAGTAGCTCAATTCTTTTTTGGCGATTTCTTTGTTGAAGCTGTTGAACCAGGCAAACCAATTTTGGTATCTAGAGTCAATACTGCCAGCACCATAATCGTTACCGACAATATCAGCCGCTTCTCCGGCAAAAAGTTCTACGTTGCCTTCGCGCAAAGTACAGCTAGCCGAACTGCCCATCCATCTTTGGCCAGAAGTGCATAAACTGTCTGGAACGCCATCACCCAAGCCGCAATATTCTCCATATGAACACCTGACTTCGTCAAAGCCCAATTGCGCTCCCTGAGTCTGAGCCAATCTAATACATGCTTGAGCCTGAGCTCTGTGTTCCTTAAGTCCTGCAGGTATCGTGTCACCGATAGGTTCACTAGATCCGATATTACCATTGGAATCAATAAACGCGCCTTTGTAGTTTGCATCCACAAAAGCGCCGTAGTTGGTACCATAGTGACATCGCTCCCATGTTTTCATTTGTTGAGCCAATGATGATGAGACAGAAAAATGCGGCGAGGCTCCGGCATTCGGCGCGAATGTTTTGTACTTAGCTACTTCAGCTTGGCAGGCCGCAACGTCGCCCGGAGGCAATTCAGGAACTGATGAAGCCGACGAGGTCAAAGAAGCAGTAGCTAAAACTTTTTTGCCGCCTGGCTTTGCAACGCTAGATTGAATAACAATTCCATTGAGTGTGACGGGAGTTGTAGTTTCCCAAGATCCTCTGGTTTCAATGGTATAGTCCTTGCCAGCGTCCAGTTCCAAAGTCCATTCACCGTCAACTGGGAGACGCCCTCGGATATTTTCTTTGCCCATATCGCCGCCTGGTATTTCCGGCGCCGCCCAACGGCATTGAACACCGGTATTGTATGCGCTGCCGGCATAAGCAACTGAGTCCGACGCATTGCATCCTGCGGAGTAGGTTTGCATTTGATTAGGAATAGGCACGGTCAACATCCAGACAGCATCAGTTTTGCGGTGCCAGCTGATTTTGTATTTCCATTTGCCAGTACTTGCAAGAGTGCTTTGCGATGCGTTCCATGCACCTGTACCAGGGGTAAAACTTATAGGCGTGGCTGTAATGGTAATGTCGCTGTTGTCTAGCACAGTTCTAGCTTGATTTAGCATAGATGACAAAGAGCCACTAGCAGCTGGAGTCGTGCCAGTGCACGGTTCTTCCCAAGTTCTCAAACATTTATTCTTAACCGCGCACCAGGAATAACCAGCCGAACCATAGCAGCCATGAATATCGGTTTGACCGCCAATAACTACAGTGTTATTGTTCTGACTTGATGTGCTAGGTATAGTGCAAATACCATTAACAGCGGCAATAAGCGCATTGGTGTCTGTTCCGGCTGGTAGTTTTGCAACTAGCAACAAAAGTATGTCGCATATACTTCTGATCATAACATTGGCACTGCTCAATGTTCCGGTAGATACTGCCAAAGGTTGATCGGCAGTAGTGCCAGGCATAGTGCCGCCGCGAGAAGCAGGAATGTTGGAAATGGACATGATGTTGCCGTTTTCATCGCGAGTGTTGAAGTAGACTATTCCTCCAGGCAACGGTTTGCATGCCAAATCGCCTTCGCCTGCATTTTGATCACAAGATGAGCCTGGTTCTGCATAATATTTGAAAACATAACGAGTGGCCGGGTTTAGTTGGACAATCAGAGGATCGGCAAGGGCCCTTGCCTCGGAAGCGGGGTCCTCCGTTATTACCGGCAAATTTTCATTGGTAACCGGAGCAATTGTCACTTTACCTTTATAAGGAGACACCCTATCCCACCCAAAATGGTACGTCCACTTTCCACTTTCAAATTTGATGGCTTGAGTTTGGACGAGTACGTCGCCGTTATTGGCCAGAGTAGAAACAGGATATACGACAGCAGCCGCTTTGGCCAAATACACTGTGCCCAAAGCAAAAACTGCGATTGGTATAAAAATCGCTAATAACTTTTTTTTATTTTGCATAGTAAATTTAATAAAATGCGGAATTAATAATAGCGCGCCTAATTAACGCATTTACATTATCTCACGTATGGAAAGCGGATGTTTTGGGGGACTGTTGATAACCTGATTTTAGGCTTGCCCGTGACGAGCAAAGCGAGTTTTACGTGGTGCCGGCGGATGGAATCGGACCATCTTCCAAGGCTTATGAGTCCTTTGTTTTACCATTAAACTACACCGGCATATTTTCTAAACATATCAATAAACCCAAGCATTTTATACTGTAAACTCGAACTTTTCAAGACCCGTAATCTCAATATGCCATAATAATTATCGTAATTTTCATACACTTTTTTAGGCGTCACATTCACAAAATATGGTTTATTAAAATTTTGCAAAGGTATGTTTAAATATTTAGACCAAAACATCATTACTTTTTTAATTCTTTTTTTATGTATAAAATTTATTTGTAATGTCGGATGTATCAGTTCTCTATTTACATCAAGAATTTTGATTAGAAAAAGGAAAATAATCTTAATCATTATTGGGTCAGAATTAACAAAAATAAATCTGCCACCAGTTTTTGCGCCCTCCGCCCAATAAAGGCATGCACCCGCTATTAGTAGATCTCTTTGAGTTATCTTTTTAATAATGTGATTTGCTTCTTGAAACCTATCATTCATTTCATTTATTTTTTTCTGTCTATTCATTTGGGTTCCTATTAGCCTGCCTTTTAAATTTTTACCCAGTCCTCTTTTATAAATAGCTTCTTCTTGTTCATACGTGAGTTTAATATCCCTGCACCATAAACTAACAGTAGATTTTGCAATTTTTAATTCTTTTGCAATATCTTTTATACTCTTTCCCTCTCTTCGTATTTTTCGGGCTATTATTTTATCTTTTGATCTAGCCATAGTGAACATATATTGTACTATGTCGTAGGTATATTTTATAAGTTTTTTGTGGATAACTTGATATAGCTTGTAATACAAAAGTGTTCGTGTATAATGTAATTATTGCGGGGTAGAGTAATAGTAACTCGCGAGGCTCAATAGTGGTGGGCCCTTGGTTGAGTAATCAATCAAAGCAAATTCGCCAAATTCGGAGAAGTCCTCTCCGCCTCATCGGTGGAAAGATAATTCCGAGCTAAGTTCGTTTTATTAAAAACGATAAATGTGTAGAGACTAGATGGCGAAATTCCAAATTTTATTTTGGAAGATGGTATAGTCCAGACCC
>Ga0208375_1003677_pt1 | contig 12765 bp, 11 predicted proteins | sample RifOxyD1_FD_184038 | JGI IMG/M metagenome (GOLD analysis project Ga0208375, IMG submission 184038) | Soil microbial communities from Rifle, Colorado - Rifle Oxygen_injection D1 (SPAdes) | ecosystem: Environmental > Terrestrial > Deep subsurface > Rock core/Sediment | place: Rifle, Colorado... | reverse complement strand
CCGCCCCAGTCCGTATCACCTTTTTGCCATCACCGTATGTTTACTTATCACGCCAATCAGAAAAAGTATAGACATCCGAAGTCCGAGGCACCATTGGCGGTGGAGATAATACTAAATTTCTATCATAGTTATTAATCCGGTTATTAAAGCCAGAACAATAAGTTGAATCGGGGCTACATACCCATTTTGTACCCACCCGACCATTGGAAACAATAGTGCCGTTAATCGTTAGAGAATTTCTTTTAGCATAGCTCTCCCAAGAGCTGGGAATTTTAGTGTCAGTACCATAATAATTCCTCCCAAAATGACCATTTTGAGCAATAAATATGCCGTTTAATTCCATATCGTCTGGTACGACCAGGCCAATCAGAACTTCATTCTCACCGATGGCCAGCAGTCCAGAGGTAGAATTAGCATAAGTAATATTGTTGTTTAAAATAATTGAAGGTCCCGCTCCTGAGTTTTCCTCATCTCCTGATGTTTCGTGATCGGCTACTGCCAAAGTAACTTTGCCGTTCACCACCCCCTCCAGCCACACTTGGTCCTCAACATAAATCAACGGACAATCACTGGGCGGGGTGTATTCACCGACAAAACTAGTCCCATTCAAAATATGCATGTAGTAACCCCAAGCATATCCCTTTGGTTCTTTTTCTTTGGAATTAACTTTCCTTACCTCAACCTTACCATTTGCTTTAAAAATCAAATGGTACCCTGACTTATCTGAAGGACCAATATAGATACCATCGGACTGTGCTCGAGTTCTCATCAGGACCAAATCAACCGTAATACCGGCGAAGTCTATCGGGGCTGAAGGAAAAGAAAATAGTGAAGTGTTAGGGTTAGAAGTAGTGGTAAAGACACCATCTTTTGTCGCTGTGGGCGAACAACCAAAACTGGAATTACATGTCCATGTTGCTTGTCCACTGGTCACTACCGAATTATTAGTTCCATCCATTCTAATACCACCATTTGAGTGATAAGGTCCAGTGATTACTCGATCTTCTCCCGCCCAAACATCACTATTTAATATATAAGAATATTCTGCCACCGATGGTTGAGCGTAATGGGCCTGGACAGTGCGACTGACGGCCGGATTGGCATAAGTATGTCCTTCCGATATAACATCTATGGATGATATTTCCCCACAATAGGTTGAGCTGGCGATGGTTAATGAATATTCGCCAATAGCTGTACCCTCTGGATCATTATAAACATCAACATAAGGCCCGGCCCCTCCAGTACCGTTAGTGGTGTCATCAGGATAATGTGCCAAATACCATTTGTAATAATTGAGTCCGGCTTCAGCAATTTGACCAGCTTGTTCAAACTGGACACGTTGCGTAATGACCTTACTCTGGAGAATAATAAAACTAATAAATGAAGTAGCGATGGTAAGCAGCACACTACTAAAGACCAAAACCAAAACCATCAGGTAGCCACCGTGGAGTCTGTTTTGCTGTCTGTTTTTAGTAGTCATAAATTAGAGATTGTCCTTTAGATTTCGAGGCGCCGCGCTACCCTGAAGCATGAATTCACCCGGAGAACGTAAGGGATCAATGTTAACAATAATATGCATGGTGATATAACGAACGTCACTAATCATTGTTGCTGGAGATACTAATTCTACACCCGCACTATCGTAATAATTGAAAATTGGCACATTTTGTAAACCATTTTGGATATACTCAGACAGTATTTCAACTGAATCTGGCATGGCCATATTATATACGGCCGGTGACCCAGAAGGGTTATGAATTCGTTTTTCTAATGTAGTGCCATTCAAAATATATTTAACGTATTCAACCGCATTGTCGTGATCAATATCACTATAAAAACTCATCTCATTGTCAGCCAAGGAAACTACGGAGTACGCACCATTAACCGCATAAGTCATTTCTCTGGCATCCTTAACCCAGGTCTGTAACCCACGCCGGGCCGAATCAATTTCATTAGCTTGAGCAAAAGTGTAGCTATTATTTTTATAAAGCGCTGTCACACTGGCCGTAATAACCATCATGAGTGTGGTGGAAAGAGCAATCACCACAATCATCTCAACCAAGGTAAAACCAAGTCGGAATATTTTGTGGTTTAGATGATATTTGAAAGTAGAGAGATACATAATTTAGAAAGTGACTGTTTTGACAGTGTCCCCGCTAACAGTGGTGGAGCCCATTGTTTGTATGGCGTATCCAATGGCACTCACAGACAATTCGTAATCATCGGCAGATGTCAGACTTCCAAAATACACTTGGCCACAAGGACTGGTAATACCACTAGCTGAAAAACCAGGTCTACTTAATGTAACCGTAGCATCAGACAACTTTGTGCCGAGAGAGGTTTTGGCAACGACCCGTAAAGAGTTGACAGTGTTACTACCAAGAATAAGAGATAATTCGGTATTGGTATTGGGAAAAACTTTCACTGGATTTGCCTGACAAGCTTCCCTGATGTCGTATCCAGTAGCACTGATGGTATAGGTATCGTATTCAACATCACTAAGAATTAACTTGCCTGATCCATTACTCGTACCAGTTAGTTCAGTTTTATAAACCGGGCTAGAACTCGCATCGGTACCAATCGTCTTTGCGCCCAGAGCGATTAATGACACCGACCCGAGTGGTGTTTCTGATTCTACATATTGAATAACAATAGTATCAACTGCTGGCGTAATGGTTGAGTTGGTAGTAGCCAATTGTGCGCCAATTACTAATGATGGGTAAGTTGCAACATCTAGCCCGGAAATATCAACCGGCGAACTGGAAAAACCGACACCGTTGCCCGGAAGAGCGCTGTCCGGAACCAAAATATAGGTGCTTGTTCCTGTATATAAATGAAGTGCTAAGGTAGTGTCAATTGGAATACTTGAAGTTATTTCAACTTTATTCCATTGTTGCAAAATAGCTGGTGAAGTCGAGGCCAAAAATGCCTCACCGCTTGGACTATATGAGCCGGCGACATCAGTTAATACTAATGAACCAGCATTTGCGGTAACTGCGGAGGAAGTGGCCACTCCCGACAAATCATTAAACTGTTCAGAAACTATTTGACTGGTTTTATCAGCTAGTGTGGTAATGCTCAGGGTACTTAATCTATCAATAAAAAAATTCATTGTGGAAACATCCGCTTCCAGAACCGCCACTGGCCTAGAGGTCGGATTTGGTAGGGCAGTTGTAGCCATATAGGTTTGCTCACTGGAATAACCACTAGCCGTCACAAAAATCTCATAGTCGGCCCCAGCTGGCGCACCACTAAAGAGAGCAATGCCAGAAGCGTCAGTTGTCCGGGTAACGTCTATATTTGGCGATAGAGTATTATTCACCACCCTCACACTTGCCCCAGGCAGTGGCTCCGCTACAGAATCAAATACTTTAACTTTAAGAGTACCACCGCCGACATCACTTTCAATTGAGCGTGGCGTAATCGTACTGACTAAAAAAATCTGATTAGTTTTGCCATTGTGTGCCCAACTGACTGTTACTTTGGCATTTTTATAATCAGTCGTAATACTGTTGCTATCAGCTGCACCCAAACCATCAGCTGGTGCATCTACATATTCAATAAGAACGCGTTTTTCAAATTCAATTCCATTTAGGGTGCTAGTACTGACTTGAGGAATTAATCCACTCGGAATACCAGCTACTGTTCCCACCGCATCATAGGAGAGTGAATGAATATATTCCATGGCATCATTCGCCACCGACAAGGCAGTCAACCTGGCCTTACTATCAGTAATCAAAGCCAAAGTGTAGTGTAGGCCACCAAATAATTCACCAAAGAACAAAGTAATAATAGCTGAAACAATAATGACTTCAACCAAAGAGAATCCGCTTTTATTATTTTTTGAATTAGGATATACCATCAGATATAGAATAAATTGGTCCAATTAGGGCCATGGCAAAGAAGCCCACCCCGGCACCAATTACCACCATCAAAAGTGGCTCAATAATGGTAGAGAGGTCTTTGGTTTTACGTTCAACTTCCGTCTCGTAAAAAATCGCCAATTCTTTCAACATACCGGAAATCTGCCCGGTCTCCTCACCAACTAAAATCATTTCGCCCACTAAAATCGGATAGAGGTCTGGACGTTCAATAAAAGATCCCGAGAGGGCATTTCCTTTTTCCACTCGGTCTCGCGCCGTGCGAAGAATTTTTTTATAAAAAATATTTTGGACTACTTCTTCAGTAATTTCCAACGCTTGAATAACATCCACTCCGGAATTAAGCAGTGATGACAAGGTGCGGGCAGTGCGGGCAGAATTTGTCTCTTTGGCCAAAGTACCAATGACTGGCAATCTGGTCACTAGCCATGAGGTGGCATGCTGACCAATTTTTGTTCGCAAACCATAAATAAAACCACTGATTACGCCCACAATACCGAGCAGGGCCAGAATTGTATGATTAACCAAAAAATCGCTGGTAGAAATCAGGGCTTGGGTGGTGGCCGGCAAATCTTTATTCATCCCCTTGAATAAATCAGTAATGGTTGGCATCACAAAAATCATCATCAAGACACCAATAACGAACATCACTGTGATCACAATAGCCGGATAAATCATCGCCCCTTTTATTTTCTTTTTAATCGTTGAAGACCTTTCCATTTGAATCGACAAAGTCTGGAGTGACTCTGATAGATTGCCACTTTCTTCGCCGGCCTTAACCATGGCCACATACAAGTCATTAAATACCTCAGGAAAATCGGCTAGCGACTCAAAAAACGAATCCCCTTTGTTTATTTTTGCGCCAACCTGTTTGACCACGTCTTTCAATTTCATATTTTTTGTCTGACGTTCAATTACTGACAGAGCCCGAGTTACCGTCAAGCCGGCAGTTAACATTGAACCGAGGTTTCGTGTCATCATCACTAACTCATCATTTTTTACTTTACCAAGAAACAGATTAATGCGTTTGAGGTTAAATAAATTTTTCAAAGCAAACTTTCTTTCTTCTTGAAGACTGGAGATAGTATGCCCATTGTTGCGGGCAATGTCATAGACGGCATAACGGTCATTGGCCGATACCTTTTCTGATACTTTATTACCTTGTGCATCTTCACCCTCGTAAATAAAATTAGCCATATAATATTATTACTCGCTAATTACCCGCAGTACTTCCTCAATACTGGTCAACCCCCGGGCCGCTTTGTAGATGCCATCCTCCATCATGGTCAGCATTCCCTCTTTGCGTGACTGAACCTCAATATCATCTCCAGTTTTATGAGACATCACCATATCTTTAATAGTGGGCGACATCTCTAATACCTCATGAATTCCCATACGGCCATGATAACCATCTTCGGTGTCGCCACTTTCTTTAGGGTGATAAAAGGTAATATCATTCCAGGTATCCTTGTCATGAATAATCTTCTCTTCTTTTAGGGTCTTCAAAACTAAATCTAGGTTGGCATGTTTGGCCAATTCATCACGTTCTGCCTTAGTAAGGGAGTAGGGGATTTTGTCATCAGATAATTTTCGGACGAGGCGTTGTCCAATCGCGACCCGTAAGGTAGAGACAAGTAAAAATGACTCCACCCCCATATCAATCAACCGCGCCACCGTTCCGGCAGAAGAATTTGTATGGACTGTGGCCAATACCAAGTGCCCAGTTAGAGCGGCGTTGATGGCCAAACTGGCGGTCTCTTGGTCTCGAATTTCCCCCACCATAATAATGTCTGGGTCCTGTCGCATTAGTGACCTTAGTCCAGTGGCAAAGGTAAAACCGATGTCTGGCTTAACTTGGGTTTGATTGATACGTGGCATCTGATATTCAATCGGATCTTCCACGGTAGAAATATTTACTTCGGGAGTATTCAATAGGTCGAGTATGGTGTAAAGAGAAGTTGATTTACCTGAACCAGTTGGACCAGTCACCAGAATAATTCCGGTAGTGGCACGAGTGGCCTTATGAATTCGTTCTAGTGTAGAACCATGAAAACCAATTCCTTCCAGTGAGAATCCGCTCCGGTTTTCGCGCAACAAACGCATGACCACTTTCTCGCCATAATAGACTGGCAACATTGACACGCGAAAAGCCACCTTCTGACCATCCATTTCCATTTTGAAACGACCATCTTGAGGGAGACGCTTTTGGTCAAGTTTAAGATTTGAAAGTACCTTCAGCCGAGCAACAATGGTACTGGCTGCAATTTTGGGTAGTTTCATTGCATCATTCAAAATACCATCAATCCGATAACGGACCAAAACTTCTTCTTCCATTGGTTCAATATGAATATCGGATGCTCCTTGGATAATCGCGTGACGCAAAAGCGTGTCAACAATGCGCACCACCGGCAAATCCTCGGCCATTTTTTTCAGATCCGCTTCTGATGCCTCTTCACCATTATTTTCTGATACAACTTTCAGGTTGGCGGCATCGCGCATAATAATATCGCCGAACTCATCTTTAAGAGTTTTTTGATATTGTTGCAAAACACCTCGCATTGACTCAGTGTCTGTCAGACGGGGCATGATCTTCAGCCCCACCTTTTTCTTAATAAAATCAATGGCTGGTAAGTCGGCCGTATCAAGCATAGCCACTTCAAGCGAACCTTCGTTTCGTTTGAAGGCAATGATATTGTGTGTACGGGCTACTGGCTCAGGAATAAGAGAAAGAATTTCAAAATCAACTTTTATGCCCTTGAGTGAAACGAAAGGAATACCAAGAATATATGATTCTACCCGGCGCATATCATCCTCGGTCATATAACCGCCGGCAATCAAGGCCTCCCCCAAAGTGCGATTTTCATCCTTAACCACCTTTTCAGCCACACTAATATCCGTCTTACTCACAAGACTAGAATCGAGGACAAAACGTTTTAATTGATCATCAGCAATTCGCATTGATTTCCAAAAAATTAACGAACAAAAGAACTTGTCGTGTTTATATTATAGCAAACACTTCGACGTAAAACCGCTTGACCTGTTCGCAAAACAATAATTATAAATATCGCTCGACAGTAAGTCGATATTAGTTCAATAAATATATTTCGACAATATCTACCGATATAATTTTAAGTTTAGTTTTATATTCGTGACAAAATGTCACGAATAATGCCCAGTTTTGTCACGAATAGCTTCAGTCGGTTAAAATAACGTTGTTTAAATAAACAGTTTTATATTATATATGGTATCAGATACCATAAAATTGACATAATTTATGGTATCTGATACCATAAATCTATGAAAATAGATCGAAAACAATCAATTGTCTCTGTAATCCGCCCAAAACGCGTACTGATTATATATGGACCAAGGCGAATCGGTAAAACTACCATGTTGCGGGAATATCTTGCTTCGCAAGCAAGCAAAAAAATCCTCTCGGTAATTGGTGATGATTCCCGCGTACGAGAAATATTTGCCACCGAACAATTATCCAAGCTGTCTAGCTTTGCTTCACCTTTTGATATTATTGCTATCGACGAAGCTCAGTACGTGCCATCAATTGGACTCGGTTTAAAAATGCTGATTGATACTTTCCCCGACAAAAATCTAATCGCCACTGGTTCATCGTCGTTTGAACTCGGGAACCAAATCGGCGAACCACTAACCGGTCGACATTTTACTTTGACACTACTCCCCTTGGCACAAAGCGAGCTTCATTCTGGATCATTTGAAGCCGCTTCCGCTCTAGAAGAGACGCTAATCTACGGGTCGTATCCGGAAGTAGTAGCGACTACAAACAAAGACGATAAAGAGCAGATTCTCAATGAGCTCGTTTCATCATACTTATATAAAGATGTTCTTGCTCTCGAAAAAATAAAATCCCCAGATTTGTTACGCGATATTGCCCGCATGATTGCCTATCAAATCGGTAAGGAAGTATCTATGAATGAAATAGCTAATGCCTTGAACATGGACGTGAAGACAGTCGGGCGATATCTTGATCTCCTAGAAAAAATGTTCATTATTAAAAAAGCTCGAGGATTCAGCCGTAACTTACGAAATGAGATATCAAAAAAAGCGCGCTACTATTTCCTCGATAACGGCGTACGTAACGCAGTCATAAACCAATTTGCACCGCTCTCATTACGTGATGACCAGGGGGCACTGTTTGAAAATTTTTGTTTTATGGAATTAGTTAAAAAAGACAATTTGGAAAAACAGACCAGTACCTTCTACTTCTGGCGAACACACCAAGGCCAAGAAGTCGACATCATCCGAGAACAATCAGGAAAGATAACCGGTTACGAATGTAAATGGGGAACTAAAAAGATACCCTACGCACCGAAATTATTTACAACAACCTATCCAGAAGCCAACTTCGTCGTCCTCAACCCTGATAATTTCACCCAATTTTTTCTTTAAAAGACGTCCCACTACACAGAGTATGTGACTAGGCGGAGAGAGTAACACCCCAATCACACTCCCTGTGTAGTGAGGGCGAGGCGGTGGCTATAAAGGCACCGCCTCGCCAGATTTCGGCAGAAAATCTCATACACATTCAAATTCTGACCTGAATACAGCCATCACTGGAAATTCAGTGACTCCAGTTGAACTTAAAATATATATCCTTTCCGTCAATGTCCCTTTCAGTAAGTCATCTACAATCTTCTGACTGCAAATCGCCCAATCCTTTCCTTCCTCAGGACTGTCAGTAAAAACCAGCTCTTCAGCTTCCAAAGAGCTGACCAGAAGAAAGATTTTCGGCAGTTTTTCCGTGCTTTCCATGGTGGTCATTCTCCTATAAGCACCCGAACCATTCGGATACTTAATAAGAGGCGTGATTTTTATCAAATCACGCTGACTTAAACTAAAAAGAACTCGTTACGTTACGGTAGGCGGGGCTGACGCCCCGCCTACTTCCATTTTTCCATGGCCAGATGCCACCACAGCCAGGTCAAAACGGCCGTACCCAACAATGCAAAAATGGAAGTCTCACCCATTGTGCCAGTTTGGCCCACGACATTGATGCCCCAAATTGCGACCACCGATACCGCCACCAGCATCGTCGTCAGAAAAATGCGCATGATCATGATATTCTCCCTCATGCTCTGTTGCCACTTCTATCGGTAGACAACAACACCGTTTGGGCTTGGGTTGCTCTCTACAACCCATTTCAATGTTCAATCAAATGCTTGACCTAGGACATCGGATGTCCTAGGTATTAAAATTAAACACTCAAATAGGAGGGCGAGCAGGTTAACCAAAACATGCTCACCCAAAGGAAAGGTTTTGGGATGACGCCCGGGTACCTTATAACCCACCTTGATTTGTTTTTTCATTTTTTTGGCGGTTGCACGTAGATGGCGGTTAAGCCATCCTGCTTCCGAGGCGAAGGCTCGCCACTGGTTTTATGGGATTGATCAGATCCACATATGATGTTGTCAAGCATCTCCCAGTACCATTTTCATGGGGAAATCACTTCCCCATATCACCCGCAATTTCAACGCCTAAAATTGTTGGTGATATAGAGAAACAATGTTTTCATTGTTTTCACTTGATCCGTGCGCTGGCTCCGGCCACCACCTTTAAGGGGAGGGCAGGTTGCTGGCAACGTTTTTATTGGAATTGAGTATTACTCGAACTCCATCTGAATATATAGGTATTTAGAAGTATTTCTAAACTTTTTCGTCCTTTTGGACTCATCAGTCGGGACACACATCCCGAGAAAGTGAGAGGCATTGACCTACCGTCATTACTGTGAGTAATAAACTCCATAAAGAACATTGATCTTCGTAGGAGTCTTTATCTTTATGATACAGCTCCCTAAAAAGAGGCAGATCCTCACCCGCTTGAGATGAGTTCTGCCAGTTCGCGTGCCACCCGGGCAGCTTCGGCCTCCAGCTTCTTGCGAAGCTCGGCCTTGGGGCCTTTCCCCTTCTGCGGAGGCACCTGCTTGAGGCGCTCGAGCAGTAAGCGGGCGGCGTAGGCGATTTCGGTACGTTCAGAATTCAGTAGCAGATTTGACAACATATTGTTCGACATGGCATTTCCTTTCAAAGAACGTTTAATAACAGAATACAGAAAAAATAAATAATTAGTAAAAAATAATCAGATATGTATCTTTACAAATTATTTTGTATTAAATACATTGACAAATATAGTTATCGGAGTGTAAAATATATTTACACTTATGAAATATACACAGTCCTTACGCCAAATCGGTCTATCGAAAGATGGCGCAGTTATCTATGAGACTCTCTTACGAGAGGAACAACTTAATATATCTAACCTTTCCAGATTAACTGAAATACATCGACCTGGGTTATACGCTCTCCTTCCACGTTTAATTAATCGCGGATTAGTAATTGAGGTAAAAAAAGGTAAACGGACAGAATATATAGCTACATCACCACGAAATCTTGAACCCTTAGCAGAAAGTGCGCGTGAGACACTTTCCCATATTGTGGAGGATCTCACTGATGAATTTTCTCGTAAGCATATCGTGCCTAGGGTAGAGACATATTATGGTAAAGATGGGATTGGGAGAGTATTTATGGATATTGTTACCACTTTGGATAAAGGAGATACTTTTTATCGTTACAGTATCCGGAAGGATTTACATACTGACTTTTTACCTAAAGCGTACCGACAATTGCGGGATCAAAAGAAAATTGAGCGACTTGTCATCACCAATAATATTGGGGCTACTCGCAAAAAGCCAAAACTTAATCGCTTTGTAAAAGTTCTTAAAGGCGAGTACGCCACATTCAATGTTACAAAGCTTATATATGGTAACAAAGTTGCATTTGTAGACTACGAAAATGAAGTTGCTTCAATTATTTATAACGAGCGACTCGCTCATATGGAAAAACAAATTTTCTTGAGTCTGTATAAATCTCTTTCATAATTACTAATCGAGAGTTTTTAATCACTACTTTTCAAAAGTAAGAATATACTCAGCTAAAGCATTAAGGGTTGGCCTTTGACTTAAATCTTCACCACGCTCTAAATGATGTATTGAACCCCGACAACTACATCAATACATTGCTACCAGAATCAAAATAACACCTGCTAATATCATCTTCTCAGAAAATAGTAAGGAGTGACATTATTTCAGATTCTGAAGCTTCCGCTCACTTCACCGACTACATACCAAAAAGTCACGGAGAGAGTAACATGACTTGATTTACTGTATGCAGTAGGTGAAGTAAGGGCGACTTTATAACACGGTAGTCGCCCAAAATTGACCGTACCTAGAACCAACTAGGATTTTTAAAGAGTTTGGTAGTGGCATAAATCATATCCCGCCATTACCCCTTTTTGAACATGCTGACAAGTTGAGCTAGCGCTTCATTGCTAGCTAGCTTTCCATCCTGAATTACCTCAGGAAGGGAAAGCCCCCAACCTTTGCCGAAGGGGACATTTAACTCAGTCTCAAGACGTTTCACTGTCTCGATTTGAGCTTCAGTCCACCCGCCAACTGGGACTTTGCGCACAGGCAAGATTGGCCGGTGGTGTTGTTGATTTGATCCGGCGGACCATTCAATCACCCCATCAGACTCCACCACCAAGTCCCAGACTTGATGGTGAGCACCCCGGCTATGAGACCGCTCGTACTCATCACGATCATGCAGACGAATTTCGCCAGCTTTCGTGATTATATAGGCACCGGCATCACCCGCCTGCCCCGAGGTATGCACCCATACTCGATATGGACGGATAATCCCTCCCGCAGTCTCACGACGCTGGAGATCCGTCTCTAGTCCTGCAGCGTCTCGTTCCGCCTTGGCGACATCCTCTGCTTCAGCTCGTTTCTGAGCTTCCCGCATCGCCGCTTCCATGGCTGTCTTGACCACCTCCGTTTCTTTTTTGGAGGTTTCTTCCTCTAGGAAAGAGAAAACTTCCTCAGCGTACTCATAGCGTGGGCCCCTGTTAAGATCCCAATGAGTCCCGATGAAGTCTTTATGCGTCACCAGAAAATATTTTCCTAGCGAAGCTCGTTAACCAGATTCGGAGAGAGTAACGAACCTTGTGATAGTTAACTTTCAGCTCATGAGGTGAAACACGGATGCTTCACCTCATGAGAAAAAGCGAAACCAAATATCAGAACCACCTGATCAGTTTCGATTTACCATTGACCAAATATCTTAAAAGAACTTCGGCTAGGGCGACCCTTCGGTCGCCCTAGCCATTTTCACCACGGACAGACAGATGTCTCGGTGTCCGCGATCACCTCCTCCGCTCCCCAGATGAGCGCGTTGGAATTCCAGAACGGAACTGACTGCTCATCCGCCCATTCCGTATCCCACGGCTCGGCTGGAGCTCGACTGCCAATGAAGGCAGTCATCAGGAGAAAGGCCCCGCCAGTCGTGCGTTTGAAGCACGCTGTAACGGAGCTGGTGGACTCTGGGTCACGGTTTTTCACAAACCGCGTGAGTCCACGCCGGCTCGGTCGCTTCGCGTAGACGATTTCGTCTGCGTCGCTGGTAGCAACGCAGATTGTTTCGCCCACGATGCGACAAAAGTCGACCTCCTCGCAGAATTCATCACGTCCGTTAGTTTGAACGTGCGAAAACGCTTCTGCGAGAAGCGGAAACACCGCGGCGTGCGAAGCCACATGACTGTCCTTGCGGTCAATCACGGGCTCGCCCGACGCGAGTATTCCCAGAACCGGCGTCCCCCACCGAAGGAGATCAAACGAGATGGGAAACATCTCGCCGATTTTCTCGTCGGGACCAGCAACAATAACCGCCGGTCCCGCGAAAGGATGCACCTCGCTCCACTTCCGACCATCGAGGGACGGCTGCACCCGACCGGACTCAACCGGCCAGAGCATTGCCACCCACGGCGCACCGGCACGCGCGTAAGCGCGGACGATGGTGGC
>Ga0208375_1003674_pt1 | contig 12784 bp, 32 predicted proteins | sample RifOxyD1_FD_184038 | JGI IMG/M metagenome (GOLD analysis project Ga0208375, IMG submission 184038) | Soil microbial communities from Rifle, Colorado - Rifle Oxygen_injection D1 (SPAdes) | ecosystem: Environmental > Terrestrial > Deep subsurface > Rock core/Sediment | place: Rifle, Colorado... | reverse complement strand
AAAAATGAAGGGTCAAATCCCTCCGATAACTCCTGCTTTATTTCCGTCTTAGATGAATTTCCAGGAATGAGATTTAAAGAAGTAGATGGACGTGACACCATTGATGATTCTCCTATTTTTTGGAATGTTCTGGAATGGTACAATAATGGTAAACTACTTGACAGTAATCAGTATCACATGGCCAGACAAGCTGCAATGCAGTGGGCTGAAAATTATAACTAATGAAAATAGAACCCAAAAGACGAGGTTGGAAAGAAGGTGTGTTAACTGAAGAATTACGTTCTTTAGGTGGAACTCATAAGAAAGGGGCTGTTGTTAGATATAAAAAACATAGATTGCGTGAAATTAAAGAATCTTGGGATTGTAAAAAGCAAGTTTTCGTAGCACGTACTCTACGATGGGAAGGAAAATATGAATGGCATTACCTTGACCAACAAAATTTAAATCTTATTAGAAGTACAAGATTTTTAATTGAAGAAGAAGTAAAATAAAACACATGAAATCATTAAACGACAATCCTATAATACATAAAAATCCCGAAATATTTACTCCCATAATATTGGCATGGTTAGAAAGTGAGGGGTTTCATACAGATAGCAATGATAGCTATTGTGATAAACTTACAAATGACCCCTACGAAGGGCAATGCTTTTATAAAAACAATAGTGAGGGAAGTAATTATCATATAGGAATATATATTTTTTCTTATGGAATAGGAGTTGATATTGATTATGATTGTGGGGGTAATTCATCTGCAGATTTTTGGAAATTTGAAAATTATACATTTGAAGAAGCATATGATAAAATGGTTGATTATGTTAATAACTACAAAAATTAAATATGGATATTCAATTCGGAAAAGGAACAACAGAATATGGACCAGGGGTTGAAATAAACTTAACTGGGTCTGAAGTGGCGACTGCTATTTCTGCCTATTTGGTTGCACATGGAATTCATATCTCTGGAGCAAGAACTATTACTGTAAATGGTGAACTTTGCAAAGAAGGATGGGTCTATGTTGACCCTTCTGCTTTTATAGTTGCCAATGGAATAAAATGGGAAGGTAGAGGTCCTAACAGAAAAGAAAACTATAATGAAAAAAGAATTTAAAACATATCTAATTCCTCTAGATAGAGAACCCCAAATTGGTGACATTGTAAAGTGGCCAGGACACAATGTATATGAACTTATAGTTGGTGCTGAACATTTAAAACGTAAAGACAATTGCCAACCACATCAATTGGTTGTTATTTCTGATGAACCGATTAAGCCAAGCATAGATTACGTATGTGATGGAAAATATATTGAAAAGGCTGTTGCTGAATTTTATATTGTAAGCAAAAAGGTTGTTTATGTTTATCCTACTTTTAGAGATATTTCCTCATTGTCAACTGACTTTATAAAACAATATATAAAAGCAAAGTGTCCAGAAAAAATTTATTTAAATGGAAATTGTATTGCAAGTTTATTTGAAAATGAACTTAAAAATGACTTTGATTTACATTCTAATGAAGAAATAACTTTTCTATTATCCAAGATGCAAGAAGCAAAAGAACTTCACGAAGATTGGAGTAAAAGTCAAGCTAAAAAGAAAGAAGATGGATTGCCTTTAACTGACAATGTTGGAGATGTCGAATGGCACAATGAATGGGCTGATGTTTATACAAGAGTAATAAAAATCTTATCAAACAAATCATGAAAACAATAATAAATAATTGGATAGAACAAGACGAATATTTTGGCCTCAATTATTCAACGGCAAAGGCTACAGCAGGAGATTATCATTTTGATATCAGATATGATTGCGACCAAATGTATAGTTCAAAAAAGCCAAATGACAAATGTGGTTTGTGATTAACAATATATTACAAAGGAATTGACACTCCACACGACTTAAGTCGTTGGATTCTTTTCCAACGCACAGACTATTGTCTCACGTTGACGGAAATAAGGGATGCCCTCCCTTTTAATGTTTTGAGATGCGTTATAATCAGCATTTTCTGAGTGACCACATTTTAAACAAATAAATTCAGATTGAGTTTTCCTGTTATCTTTGTGAGAAAATCCGCAAACAGAACAAGTGTTGCTTGTGTTTTGCGGAGGAACTTGGACAAACATCTTTCCTTGCCATAATGACTTATAGCGAATGATGTCATAGAAAATTCCCAGACCCAAATCCAACATAGAGCGGTTTAAGCCACTCTTTTGTTTTACATTTGTTCCTGGTTCTTCCACAGTTCCCTTCGCAGATTTTGTCATATTTTTTAACTGCAGCTTTTCGGCTGAGATAAAATCATAAGTCAAAACCTTATTTGCAGCCTTATGCAAAAAATCCAATCTCTGACGTTTCACTTTTGCGTGAAGCTTTGCAATTTTCTTCTTCTGCTCTTTATAATGAGACGAACCTTTCTTTTTTCTCGCAAGTCCTCTTTGTAAAATTCTCATCTGTTTTTGTTGTGTCTTGAAAAAGTGTGGATTTTCCACAAATTCTCCATCAGAAGTGACAAGAAAAAAAGCGACACCTGTGTCAATTCCAACAGCTTGTTTTTCGCTGTAAAATGTTGCAGGTTTGACGTTAATGTTCTGTCTTGTCAATATGCTTATATAATAACCATCTATTTCTTTTGTAATTGTTGCTCTTCGCAAATCTCCTTGCATAATTCGAGAATCGAAGAACTTTACACTGCCAAGTTTGGGAAGAACAACTCTATTCCTTCCAGTTTGTTTAATCCATTTAAACGTGATGGAATGATATTTGTCTCGATTTGCAAATTTTGGAAAGCCTCCGCCAGAAAAGAATTTCTTATATGATTTATCCATTCTCTCAATGACATCTTGCAAACTTTCACTTGGAACTTTTTTTATCCACTCAAAATCTCCGCATGAACGAAGTTCTGTCACTTGCTTCTGTAAGTCATAACAACTTAACGAAATCTTGTTTGACCTATAAGCATAAATTTTGGTATCCAAGGCAAGATTATATATTGCTCTGCAAGTATGAATCCATCCTTGCACAATAATCTCTTGTGTTTTGGTTAACTTTAATTTGTATTTATATGTCTTGGTAAGTTTCATTTATTTTTCGTTTACAATTTTTTCTATAAATTCTCTGATGTGTTTTGACATTTCTAAATTGTTTTTTAAGCAATATTTTTTATATTGCTTTTTTAAAGTTGAACTCAACCTTATGTTTATGTCTTCTAATTTAATTTCTTTGCTGTCCATACATATAAATATAAATAAATTTTGTAAATTCTAAATAAAATGATAACTTTGTTAAATAATTTTCGTATAAATTTAATAATATGTTAACAGGAATTTTAATAGGAGCTTTAATAGCTGTTTATGTCATAGTTGGTATAATTTGTGCTGTTATTTATTATATTGGTGCATGGCTTGGTGGTAGAGAGCGTGGATACACAAAAATAAATACAATCATTACCACAATTTTAATGATTCCTCTTTGGCCGATTGCATTATGCTTCGTTAAAAATTGGTAATTAAAAGTTAATTGAAACATTCTTTTGGATTTTTCGTATAATAAATAAAAAACTATGGAAGGATATTTAGGAGAAACCCCAGTAGATATTTCTACAACCGAGTATAAAGATTATACTCCAACTGATTGGGCTATGCAATGGATTGAAAGTTATGGAGGAAATGATGGTTCACATCATAAAGATTGGGTTCTTGACCAGGTGGCAAGAATTTTAAAAGGAACTCCTATTACTTTAAAAGTTGCCAAATGGGAAAATGGGCAATCCGAAGAAAGATTTTCTCTGGGTGAACCTCCAGCAGAATATTGGAAATGGGTTAAAGAAATGGAAAACGGTGAAGATGGACCAAACACATATGAGTATAATTTTGGTGTTGCACCTTAATAAAAAATAAAACTATGGAAGAATGTTTAAAAGGAAATCACAAATTAATTGTGATATTAGAATCAGAACATCCCTATGGGGGAAGTTCTCAAGTGGCAAGATGGTGTACTGAATGTGGTAGCATTGTTGTAGATTCTGATTATGATGGGAGAACGAATGCTGGACAAGTAATGAAAATGAAATCACCGAATATTGCGAAAAAAAAGGCACATGATTTGAAAGTGACAAACACAATACAAGAAGGTTGCCATCACACTGGCGAAAAATCTCACGATGGTTATGGAAGAGAAATATGTTGTTCTTGCGGAGAAAAAATATAAAGATTTTTTACAAACTTAAATTATAAACAACAACTTTAGCGAAATAAATAAAGTATAATAAAAAACAATTATATTATGAAACATGCTGAACAAAGTGCAGTTAATGGGAAAATAACACATTTTTTAAGTAATGATACACATTCATTATGCGGTTGCTTTTTATATGCAGACACAAAAATTACTAAGAAAAAAGTCAATTGCGGATTATGTATAAACATAGTTGAAAAATGTAAACTAATAAAAGAAAACGAACACCTTTAAATATGAAAATTGTAAACATTTCAAGCAAAAATACTTTTAATTTCGGAACTGACGTCTGGACTCCTGGAAAATTAATCCTTGCAAGCAATTTAGGTAAAGATACCTTTTGTGTTGTTACCAAAAATGAAAAAATTAAAATTGGTGATGTTTATGTTATGCAATTGAATAGATATAACTATGAAGTTATGAACCCATGTTCTGATAAAGCGGAGGCCGACAGATGTAATGACAAATCTTCTTCCATTGGAAGGGCTTGCTATCAACTTATCGCTGATGAAACACAAATAAACACTCCAAAAGAGATATTACTATATAATGTTAATAGCTATGTTCTTGTTAAATGTTATCCTAATATGGAAGGACCTGGACAAGACGGTTGGTTAATAGATAATGATACCAATAAAGTAACTATTCACTATTCATCTTTAAAATAACATAAAACAATAACAATATGGATACAGGTCTTAACAACACAAACACACTTCATTTGGCTCTTGATGACCGATATTTTGAAGATGTGGAATGGATTATCGAAGCAACAGATGAAGAACGTTTTCGTATTTGGCAGGACTACAACAAAGAACACAAATGGGAACAAGTTAGCTTTGGAAAATCTTACACCATTTTGAACTTGGAGGTTAAACCTGTTGTGAAAGAATCTAAGGTTTACGATGCAAAAAAAGTAAAAAAAGAAACATTGCCTGTTCTTATAGAATTTAGTTTTGCTATAGTTAATGGACATAAGATTGCTTTTTGCGACAGCCCCTCAACATTAACACATAGCGGATATATTGAAGCTTTTCTTCTTACTTATTTTCAACGCACCCACGATAGTTACACACGTTGGAATCACACTGATGCAACAAATGCACACAATTGCCTTAATTATCTCAATACAATTGATATTAAGCCCCGAAAAACAATTTATAAACCCAATTCATACGAAGAGAAATATTTTATCTTTAAAAAATGTAAAAATGAAAAGCGGAAAGAAAAAGTCTGCTAACAAGTTAGTAGACGAAACTGTATGGGTATGTAATGAATGTAATTCTCAAGAATATACAGATTCAATTTCTGAAGAAGATTTAAAAAAGCTACAATGTTCAAGTTGCGGCTGTGAAGAATTTCACAAAAAAAACGTTTTTGATTCTTTGTATTTAAAAGAAGAAGAAAAAGACAAAGTCTTTGAAGCTGTTGGTGCTGAAGAAATTACTGTTCTACATATTCAAATCAAAAATATTGAAAAGCATATGAAGTTCGAGCACTTCCTGGAATTTGATAAAGGTTACAAGAAAAGAGAATCATTTGATAAAAAATTTAATATAACCCACGTTTCATTTCATGACTGGAACAATGAAAAAGAACATCCAGGAGAATTTGTTGTTAACAACATGGTGGCATCATTTCAAAGAGGGGCACATAATCAGAAGACGTTTCCAGATTCACATATGCTGCTTAGCGGGGAAGTTAAAGTACTCATTGAAGAATACATAAAATTAAATAAATTAATTTTATGAAAAATTATTTTATCAAACATGGTTTTGAAAAGTCTCAGAATGGGCACATTCTCAGAATTCATGAGCTTCATTGGATGGAAATAGACAAGTATGGATTTGTTGAAATAAGGAGAAAAATTGAGTACATAGGATTCGAATCAGAAAAAATTAGAAGATTTAATTCAAATGAAATCACAACAATTCAAAATCGTGTTACGAAAGTGCGATATGAAAAAATCACTTTACCAAAACCTATAAGAAGCGAACAAAGTTTAATTAATCTTTTAGTTGGTTTACAAATTATTAATACAAAATCTTTATAAAATGTCAGAACAAGATTTGCAAGATTATACAAAATGGTTAATGGAGGTCTGGAATCCAACCCAATTATATATACCATTTGCAGTAGATGCACCAAAGGCATATTTGAGACATAGAAAAGAACAACTAATTGAAAAATGGGAGAAAGAAAGAGTTGAATTAAGTGCTGAAATTAAAATCACAAGATGCATTGACAAAAGAATGGTACTTATAAGTAGAGAAACAACTCTTTCTGATTGTATTAAAGATTTTAAAAATTTAAACGGAAAATCCTGGGAATAATAAACTTTCTTTTCAGTGAAACATTTGGGGCAATTTTTCGTATAATAAAAAAACTAATTAAAGTTTTAAACAAAATGAATAAAGAATTTGTTTTATATAATGAAGCCTTAGTACTGAAAGAACTTGGATTTGATGAGCCGTGTTTTGCCAATTTTTTTAACTACGTGGGAAGTAAACCACAATTATCATTGCCAAATTCTAGTGTATTTGGTGATAATTATCTTTTTAAAAATAGTGTAGACAACACACAAAACGAAAATTTAAACGCTGTTACAAATAAAAATTGTTCTGCGCCCCTTTATCAACAAATATTTAGATGGTTTGAAGAAAAATATGGATTATTTTCTAATATATTAGATTATCCAAGCTGTTCTTTAAGATGCTTTTTTTCCATAAACAAATATGAACATAATATTTTTAAACAAGAAATTTATAATTGTATTTCTCATGACAAAACGAAGTTATACAACACTCGCAGAGAAGCCGAACTTGCTTGTCTTAAAGAATTAATTAAAATTGTAAAAATATAACATAAAAAGTGTTGTGATATGAAACAAAAAACATTCCAACTTAGCGACAAAATACTCGCTACAATTAATTCAAAATCAGTTTGCTTTTCATATAAAGAAACATTATCTGTTGAAAATTTGAGGGTTTTTACTTTTACAAATGTTAAATTATTAAAAATTATCAAACAAATTTTTTCTTTAAATTTAAAAGAAATTAATTGGGATAAAATTTCCGTTGGAACTCCATTTACTGCTTACATTGAGGGGGTGCCAGTTACAGGAAAAATACAAAAATATTCCAAAAAAATATACCTTTGTCAGAATATAAAAAACGGGGTGAGTTGCGAAGATAAGTTAGGGTATAAGTATTCATGGCAAATTGGCTACGGAAGCCCTATGGAATTAATTTGTTCTAATATTTTAGTCACATTTATTTCTTTTACTAAAACTTCCAAAAAAGAATTGAGTAAACTTTTGAATTTTAGTGAAATTTTTCAGAGGTTTTCTATTTTATTCGCTTCAAAATTTGTTCAAATAGGTTGCCAAAAAATATTACACAAAGATATAAAAAAACTTGCTAAATTAATTTAAAAACTGAGTCATTATGAAAAACTATTTAAAAATATTGGTCTTTATTGAAGTACTTGCGACACTTGTGTTTTTACTTATTCGACTAGTTTTACACTTTTCAAACATAGAAGTTGAAGGAGATATGTTTGATGCGTATTTAGTATTCTTAGCTATAGTTTTTGTTTGTGTAACATTAGCTGCCATGATTCATCCCATACAAGAATGGTGGTTTGAAGAGGAAGAATAAATTAAAATATCTAGTGCAACTTACATATAATATAAAAAATAAATTTATGAGATTGTTTTCAAATAAATCGAAAGAAGTTAAAGAGGTGATAGTTAAAGAAGTGGTATTTGATAAGAATGAAAAATTATTCCTTGAAATGCTTCATAAATGCAATTTAAAAGAGGCTACATGGATAAAAGACGACAGCTTTACTTGCCATTATAATGATTTGATTTGTTCTTTTCACTGGTATTCAATTGATAACTGCTTTATTGTAATTAAAAGAAGTGATGGACAAAAAATATTATCTCAAAGTATTTCAGAAAACAAGAGAAATATTATTATAAATATCTTTAAAGATAAGGTGACCGCATATTCAAACGACCTTATTATTTCTAACCTTCATAATAAAAAATTAAACGATGATAGTTGTCCATATTGTGGAACTAAAAACTCCAAAGAAAAAACCAATTGTATAAATTGTGGAGCTGTTATATAAAAAAAATCAAAGTCCAATTATATAAACAAAAAACTTTAATATGAAATCAAAAACAATTCAAGTAAACAAAAGGATTTGTGCTAAATTAAATCCAAATTCAATTACATTTTATTACCAAGATGATACAATAAACATTTCTTACAAAAAATTAAAAAAGTTTATTGAACAAATATTCCAATTACAAAAATTTTATTCAAAAGGTTTTTTGACAGAGTTTAATTGGAGTGAAGTTAAATCTAGAACTTCATTTACTGCAATTATTGACAACATTCCATGTACAGGAAAAATTCAAAAAGAAAGAAGAGATATATATTTATGTCAAAATGTAAAAAGTGGTGCGAGCTGCTCAAATAAATTAAGGTATAAATATTCATGGACAGTTGGAAGTGGACAGTTGGAAATATGTGATACAAAGATGATTTCATTTGCCAAAACTCCTAAAAGCGAAATGCCAGTTTTTATTAATCCATTTGAAGAATATGCTAATGGTGAAGTTAAAATTTATTCTGATTGTATAAAAATTGGTTGTCAGGAAATAACCAATAAAGAAATAAATAAAATTTATAAGTATGGAAAATAACAGCAAAAAGATAATACCTAAAAATGTTAAAGCAGCTGAAAAATTGATTAAAAGATATCGTTCTATAACTCTTTCTGAAATTAAGGAAAACGTAGCTATTAATGCCGAAGGTGTGTTTAACGCAAGAGGAACTGCTTATACCCTTACTAAATTTGGTCATGCTACTAAATGTACATTGTGTGCTGCAGTAAGTTGTTGTTGTAGTAAATGCATATATGGCGATAATGATGATTTTTATAATGATTGTACTTGTGGGGAAAATGGAAAAACATATAATGATATTGACAATGCTAAAACACCCCTCAAACTTCGTAATGCTTTTAGGAAACGTGCTGACCATATTGAAAAAAAATTAAGTAAAATCTTAATCATAAAATAATGTATTATAAAGATTATCACTTTACTTCATGATTTATTAAGACAAAAGGCTAAAAAAAATTATGAAATACGTAAAACAGGAGCAACGATATGGATGCGTATTTGCTTGTATAGCAATGATACTTGAATTAGATTATTGGACAGTTAGAAATGATTTTGCAAAACATAGATTTAAAAAAGAACTTGGGATAGATGAAGGAATTAGCACTACTCACGATGCAATTTCTTATTTGTTTAAAAATGGATATGTTGGATATAACCAATATGCCACAATAGGATATTCTCAATATAAAAGAAAACCAGAAGAATGGATAAAGGAATTTGCTCCTATTCATATAGTGTCACTAGAATTAAATGGGCACAGCCATGCTTGCGTGTGGAAAAATGAAATAATTTATGACCCCTTCAGAGAAGGAGAATATAAAATTTCTGATTACGAAAAAATAAATAGTATCACTGGTTTCTGGAAATTAGAAAATTTTAAAAAGCATGTATCCATATCACAATAAAATAAAACAAAGAATCAAAAACAAAGAACTTGTGCATTATGAATTTGTGGATAAATATAATTGCATTGAAAACGCTCTTTTACTTTATTTTGACACAAAACCTTATGTGAGACCAATAAGACCACATCGACATGAGGAATATATGCAATTATTAAAAAAATGACCCCCTCAATGAAACTTTTTTTGAAAATTTACGTATAATATATTAGTGAAACAGCTTGACAATACAACTTTTCTTTTATGTGATGGCTCAATTATTAATTTTATGAATGATGGAGCAGTAGAATTGTTTGGCGACAAAGAATGGAAAAAACCATATAAAGATATTCAACTAAGCAAAAGACATGGCCATCATGTGTGTAAAAGCTGCCATGAGTTTAAATATAATTCAAAAAAAGAAGCCATAGAAATTTGGACTCTTGTTGACAAAATGCTTAAAAGCCAAAGCTCGAAGGTCTGTAAAAATTAAAGTTCTTTAGTGAAACATTCATAGAATTTATTCGTATAACACATTATAAAAAACATTATCATGGCACTTGGAATAACAAAATCAGAAACAATGACAAAATGGGAAATTCCTTTAGAACAAGGTGATTTACCAGAAGCAGGAGAGATTAATGATTGGGATGATAATTCTTGGCTCGTAGCGCATTTAAGACAACTTGCAGATGAAATAGAAAAAGAAAATCCAAGAATACTAAACATTGGCCTAAGAACAGATTGTCAATATAAATCTCCAAAATTATACATTGAATTTTATGAGCGTAGAAAACAAGGCTAAAAAAATGGAATATATAATTGAAAAAAATATACCTCTATCAAAGAAAGGCTGTTGTAGTGACTATCCATTTGAAAAAATGAAAATAGGAGATTCTTTTATTGTGGGCAAACATTCACGATGCCTTTCACAAAAAATTGCCAATGCCTCTACGCAATTTGGCAAAAGAAAAACACCTATATGGAAGTTTTCTGTTCGTAAGATAGATAATAAAATTAGAATATGGAGGACACAATAATTATGAAAGATGAAATTAAAAAATGCATCATTTCGAGATATGATGAAACAATTAAAAGGCCTCCGTTTTTAACAATACCCATTGATAAAATAGATGTACCTAAACCTAAAAACGATAAAGGCGGTGCTGAATTCGCAGAGAGATTAAAAGCAGCATGCAGAAGCAAAGGATATGTTTTTAAATTTTATACGCACTGTAATGAAGAAGGAATGGATTATGAATTGGTTGTTTATTAATTAGGGAAATTAAATAAAATAGAAAAAAACTATGATAATAAAAATTGTTGATAAAAAAGTTACATTCCCAAAAGACTGTACAATATGTTCTCATTCTGAAGTGTGCAAATTTTTAGAAGAACAAACAAAATTGGCGCATACTATTTTAATGTATTCCATGACCGAATTCGCTGAATCAAACAATGTTTTAAGCGTTTTTAAAGAACATACCAGATGTAAACATTATCATGTAAACTGGGCAAAGCACAATGTTCCCTCAGAAGAAAATACCCCCGTTACACTTGAACATAATAAACAAGTTATATATAACATAATTTCTCATGAGTTGAAACTTAGGGGCATAAATATGTTAAGCAGCCAATACCTTATAGAAGAAGATAAAGCAAAAATTACTACATCTTATAGTCCTACCGTTACAAAAGAATTTATAATTTCAGATTTAATAAAAGGATATACTTTTTAAAAAGTAACAATAACAAATTTATATCATGAAAAATCAAAAAAACATAGAAATAAATAAAAGTATATTCGCCACGCTGAATAAATATTCAGTTACATTTAACTACAGAGGCGAAACTGTTAATGTAAAGAATGATGTAATAATCGAACTTTCAAAAAAAACAATTGAGTTAAAAAAATATCATTTTTTAGATGGAACACCACTGAAAAAAACAATGAAATAGATTGGAGTAAAGTTCCGTCTGGTACTTCATTTACAGCCCTCATTAAACGTACATATTGTACAGGGAAAATTCAAAAAGAAAGAGGAGAAATTTTTCTTTGTCAAAATTTGCGTATGGGGCTTTCTTGTATAAATAAACTCGGCTATAAATATTCCTGGACAATTTGGGACGGAAAAATTATTTCTCTTACAAGTGGCGATGTTTCTGTTAATAAAATCATTTTCAAAGAAAAGGCCACCAGAGAAGAATTGGACTCAATAAAAGAATTAAATGATTTTAAAGATTTTACAAATATTTCTGGATACCCAGTGAAAATTTATTTTGGCTCAGTTAAAATTGGTTGTCAGGCAATTCCTAATGCAGTAATTAAAAAACTTGTTAAAGCTTTACATAAAGAATAAAAAATGGAAGAAAAAAAATCTAAGAGAATGAAAGATGCTATTTACAGTTTTTTTGCGGGAACTTTGTTTATGATGACATTTGGAATAATAGACAATGGGTTCTTAATACTTGGAATGGATATAAATCCATTTCTTAAACCAGAAGATGACCCCATGCTTTCCAGTATGATAGGAAATACCTTTTCTGATGTAATAGGAGCTTTTGTTGGTGTTTTAGTAACTATGGCATTTGTAAAATTTGTTAAAATTAATCCTAGTAAAAATTTATTTGTAGAAACTATTGGAGTAACTGTTGGTTGTATTATTCCTATTCTTATTTATTATTTTATATTCTAATTATATGATTTATTTAGAAAAAATTAAAATAGTTGGCATCTCATACCCAGGCTCAACAGCATTAAAACAGGGGTATGAAATTATTTGTTCAGATGTAAACTTATTCGTTGGGAACCAAGGATGCGGAAAAAGCACAATGCTTAATCTATTACAAAAAAACCATTCCGATATTAAAGTAACCCTCTCTGAAGAAGTAATAAAAAATGGAGTATCCACATTTTTCTTTGATTCCGAAAAAGATAATCCAAGAGTTAAAGACCCCCAAATGTTTACAAAACCA
>Ga0208375_1003671_pt1 | contig 12800 bp, 17 predicted proteins | sample RifOxyD1_FD_184038 | JGI IMG/M metagenome (GOLD analysis project Ga0208375, IMG submission 184038) | Soil microbial communities from Rifle, Colorado - Rifle Oxygen_injection D1 (SPAdes) | ecosystem: Environmental > Terrestrial > Deep subsurface > Rock core/Sediment | place: Rifle, Colorado... | reverse complement strand
GTAACAAAGTAAAAGAAATTATTAAAGCAATCCCAAGAATTGAAGATATTTTTAAACCACTAACTAATCAAGAAATTCACGAGAGACTTAATGCGTGGCTCCACGTTACAGAAAAAGATGCCAAAGAGGTTGTAAAATCTAATGGTAATGGTAGCAGCAAGACCGCTCCTGCACCTGCTGATGAGGCAGATTCTGTAGCGACAACAGCCAACATAGAAGATCTTGATAAGGCGTTTGAACAAGCTCTAAAGGGGTAATTTGTAGATATTCATGAGAACCAGTCCCTAGATTTATTCTTTGGGACTGGTTTTTTTATTACTAGGAGAATTATTTATTTATGTCAAAAAAAACAAAAGCAGAAGATCATGATGAAGTTTTTGAATATTTTAAGAAAGAGTTAGATGCTGATGAAATTGATAAAGTAGAAAGCTTTATTTCAACTGGTTCTACATTGTTAGATTACGCGATAGCAAATAAACCAAACGGTGGAGTTCCTGTTGGTCGTATTACAGAAATTGCGGGCGGTGAGGCTTCTGGAAAAAGCTTACTTGCTTATCATATTATGGCAAATACACAAAAACGTGGCGGTATCGCTGTTTACATTGATACCGAAAGAGCAGTAAATAATGAATTTTTGAGGAGAATGGGAGTTGATACAACTCCAGGTCGCTTTATTAAACCTAAAAAAACTCCAGGTTCGATTGAAGAAGTTTTTGAATATATTGAAAAAGTTGTTATGCACACCAGACTTAAGTTTCCAGAAAAGAATAGATTAGTAACTATTACGTGGGACAGCGTTGCCGCAACTCCAGGCAAAGAGGAGCTGGAGGTTGCTTACGTAGATACTCCAAGGATGGGAACAGAAGCTCGCGCGATGAGCCGTTCGTTACGTAAAACCATGGAAGCAATGGATGCTGGATATGTTACTCTTGTATGTATCAATCAACTTCGTGAAAAGATAGGGATTTCTTGGGGGGATTCAGATATAACACCTCACGGTAAAGCTCTTCCGTTTTATTCTTCTGTCCGTATAAAATTGAAATCAATTGGACAGATAAAAGTAAAAGATGGAAAAGCGGATATGACTGTTGGTGTTTCTACTAAGGCGAAAGTATATAAAAATAAAGTTGGACCAAATTGGCGCGAGGTAGAATTTCCTTTAATGTATGATTTTGGTGTTGCCGATGAGGTTAGTTGGCTTGAATTTATGAAGAAACTCGAATTTATTAAAGTTAGCGGTGCTTGGTCTGTTCTTGATATGAATGGAACGGAGCATTCTTTTCAGGGATCATCGGGCTGGAAAGAACTTCTTAAAAAGGACGGCGTAAGAGAGTTTGTGTTGGGTACAATAGAGGCAAAAATGGTTAGAAAATTTGATAGGAAACCAGATGAATTAGATATAGATGCCGAATCTCTTCTGGAAGTTGAACAGTTAAAAAGTGATTTGGAAAAATAAATGACTTGCTTTATGCGTGTGGGTATTGTATAATTATAAATATGAACAAAAAATGCAGCAAATGTAAGACTGAAAGAGGATTTGATGAATTTCATAAAAATAAGTGTCAAGAAGATGGATTTAGTCACGTTTGTAAGTTATGTAGAAAACTAGATAGAATAAACAATTTACAAAAATATAGAGAAAGAGATAAATTAAATAATATTAAATTTAAAATACAAAAACAAGAATACAGAGACAGAAGAAAACAGATAAGTAAAGAATACAACAAGAATCTATACGCAAAAGATAAAGAACGTATAGATAAAAGAAATAAAGCTTGGAGAAAGAAAAATAAAAATTGGTTTAAAGATTATATGACTGAAAGATGCAAAGAAATTAATTTTAGAATAGCGAAAAATTTAAGAACAAGATTATACCACGCGATTAAATACAAATGGAAGTTTGGATCTGCTGTTAGCGATTTAGGTTGTTCAATTGAAGAATTTAAACGATGGATTGAATCAAAATTTAAACCTGGAATGTCGTGGGATAATTATGGAAAAAATGGTTGGCACATTGATCATATAATTCCATTATCTTGTTTTCACAATTTAGGAAATGACAGAGAACAATTTCTGAAAGCTTGTCATTATACAAATCTACAACCTCTTTGGGCGAAAGAAAATATTTCAAAGTTTAATAGGATAAATTAAGTTATGGCTTTTTTTCAAATAGGAGACATTATAGTTTTCAATTATCCAGCGGTGCATCTTCAAGGTACACGCGCACACGATAAACATCCTAAATGCTTAATTTTACACACAAGTTGGGAAGGATTAATCCATAGCTTGAACTTAAACTATTTAACAAATGAAGAAATTAATACAGTAAGAATGATTCTTGATCCATCGTTTGAAATGAATTATCGTGAATCAATGACAAAGAAGAGTCCAGAAGCTGTTGCTGAATTTGATCGTATTATGCAAGGTGCAGCTAACGCAAATATAACTTCTCCTAATGATTTTTATGTAAGAGTTGTCCGACCATTTATTATTACGAGAGGTTGGGATCCCTATAGATTGTATAGACCAGAAAAAATGACAAATATACGCATTATTCAAAAAAGGCAACATTTAGAGGGACAGCCACAAGGAATATTTCAAAAGTTTATACAGAAGTTCCAAGGTATGCGTGGACCAAGGCTTCCAAGATTCCGTAGACCAGGTGATTTTCCAGTACGTACACAACAAAATGATACTCCAACGAAATCGCTTCCTCAAGGTCCAGGTGCTTTGCCTGGGACGAGGGATGACGGTAAAAAATGACAACGGAGCTTTAAATGTCTGAAATAATTCCAAATGAAGAATTTGTTAAAAGAAATTACGATAAGACAGTTGAATTAATTAAGAAGACATATAAGGTAGAGAACGAAAAAGTTTTTTTACCACCATTGCTCCGTATGATAAACGAGCTTGGTATGCGTTATGCATTATGTCCAGCTTCATCTCACAGAGATTATTACTCTGCATTTCCTGGTGGTCTTTGTTATCACAATCTTCATGTCCTTCAATGGCTTATAAAGTTTTCTTCTTTAATGGCGCCTGACAAATATTCAAAAGAAACATTGCTCAAGATTTCAATTCTTCATGATATTGGAAAAATTGGAGATATGAAAAATGATTTGTATTTGCCGACAAAAGAAGATTGGAAAATAAAAAATGGAACATATTATGATATAAATCCTGATATAAATTTTATGCGTATTCAGCAACGATCTTTGCATTTGGCAAATCAATATGGAGTCCCTTTGGAAGAAGAAGAATATCTTGCTATACTGTTGTCTGAAGGGCAGAATGACGATACGAATGCTTCCTATAAATATAGAGAACCTGATTTAGCGACCATACTTCATTATGCAAATGATTGGTGTCAAAGAATAGAAAAGCAAACTAAAGTCGCTTGGCCATAATGAAAATTCTTCTTGTTGACGGCGCTAATAATTTTATCAGGAATTATTGCGCTGTTCCTAGTCTTACGTCTAACGGAGAATCTAACGGTGGAGTAACTGGATTTCTGAAGAGTCTTGGTTATTTTATACGAATTATGCAACCAGACAAAGTTTTTATTTGTTGGGAAGGTGCTGGCGGCAGTCAAAAAAGAAGAGCGATTGTAAAAGAATATAAGAATGGCAGAAAGCCTGCAAGGCTTAATAGAAATTATGATTTTGAACTGACAAATCCAGAAGAAAACAAAAGTAAACAGCGATCTCGCCTTGGGCAATATCTGGACGACTTACCGATTGTGCAGATTTCTGTTGACAACACTGAAGGAGATGATATAATTGCATACCTAGCTAAGCTGTACGCAAAAGAGAGGAAAGTTATCGCATCTAGCGATAAAGACTTTATTCAGCTTCTTGATGAAAATACAGTAATTTTTAGCCCAACAAAGAAAGTGTTTATGAATAATAAAAACGTTTTAGAAACGTACAATATTCATCCAATAAATTTCGCATTAGCTAGAGCAATTGTTGGAGACGTGAGTGATAATCTTTTAGGCGTTCGTGGTATTGGAATGAAAAATGTTGTAAAGTATTTTTCTTTTTTAGGAAACAACGAAAAAATTGAATTGAATTACCTGTTTGAGTACTGCGAAAAAAATGGAGAAAAATATGATAGGTTTATACAAAATCGGGATATAATTATAAACAATCTTAAGGTCATGGAACTCAACAATACTTTGATTGGGTTTTCTAGCATACAAAAAATACATGATGCGCTAGAAAAACCATTGCATTTTAACGCTACATCGTTTAGAATTAAGCTATATGAGGATGGTATATCGTCTATAGGAGAGAATTACTTGCATTTTTTTAGAGTGCTGGAAGCCAAAGAAAGAGAGGTAAGTCTTGGAAACTAGATTTCAGAATGACAAACACCTTGAAGAGTGTCTCGTCCAAGCTTTAATTGTGGATCGTCCTTTTGCAGAACAGATGACTGACATTTTAAACGTTGAATATTTTAATCTTGAATATTTGAAGGTTGTTGCAAAACTTTTTTTTGATTATTATACAAAATACAAGACATTTCCTTCATATATGCTTCTTGGTACGCTTGTAAAAAACGAAGTATCAGATGGTGCTCTGAAGGACCAAATTAAAGCTTATTTTCTTAAGATTCATAGAGAACCTCTTAACGGTGATATGCAATATGTTAAGGAGTATGCACTTGACTTCTGCCGTAAAAGAAGCCTTGCATTGGCTCTGGAAGCCTCGCTATCATTAATTGAAGAGAAAAAGTATGAGCAGGTCGCGCAGGAAATTAAAAAAGCACTACAAGCTGGCAGCGAGCGAGATGTAGGAACCACCTATCAAGAGAATTTTGAAAACAGAATGAAAGAAGAGGTTTATAATCCAATTCCAACTCCATGGCCAGAGATTAATAAAATTACAAGAGGTGGCCCAGGCGGTGGAAAAGTGTGTGTTATTGCCGCTAGTACTGGTGTCGGAAAATCACACACCCTTGTAGATATCGGTGCATATCTTTCTATGGATGGATATAATGTTGTTCATGTTACTCTTGAAGATTCAAAGATTGAAACAGAAAAAAGATATGATGCTAGAATTAGTGGTATTTGTCTTGATAATTTATCACAAAACAAAGACTTTGTTGAAAAACAAATTCATGAAAAAGTTAGTGGAAAACTTATTGTTAAATCATATCCAGCTGGCACCGCGTCCGTTCTTACGCTAAGAAATTATTACAACAATCTTGTTCTTAGAGACATGAAGCCAGATGTTATGGTTGTTGACTATGCTGAGCTTTTGAAATCATCTGATCATAGCGATACCAAAAGGTTTAACGTAGAAGCAATATTTAGAGATCTTGTTGCTCTTGCCCAAGAGCTTAACATTCCTATTTGGACCGCTGCTCAATCAAACAGAGAAGGTCTTGATGTAGAGGTTCTTACTCTTAAACATATTTCTGAATGTTTCGCTATCGCGATGATTGTTCATCTTTTTATCACAATTAACAGAGATAAAGCTGGTCCAACTCCAGAACTTGGAAACATGTTTGTTGCTAAAAGCAAAATTGGAAAAGATGGAATTAAGTTTCCTATGATGATTAATACGGGTATTTCTAAGCTAGAAATATTGCCATCAGATAATGGCATCGGTGATGGTGGCGATGAAGAAGAATCTGATCATATGAGTAGGCTTAGAGAGAAGTTTAAGAAATTTAAACAATCTTTTTCGTCTACACAGCTAAACTAAAGGGAGAATTTATAAATAAGATGGAATTGTCTAGTGCGTTATTTTTAGCTGATTGTTATTTGTGCGGCAAAGAAAAAAAAATTAAGGGAAAAGGCAATTTCTTAAAACTAAAAGATAAACTTTGTCAATCTTGCTCAAACTCTATTTCTCGTGGTGGCCTAGGAAACGTTTATCCTGTTAGTGGTTTTAAGTGTTGCGGTGGATGTAAACAACTTAAACCTTTAAAAGATTTTTATTTTTATCAAGAAAAAAATAGGTATCATAGTTTGTGTAATTCGTGTAAAAAGGAAGTTTTTAAAAAATATCATAAAGAGATTGGAAGATTTAAGAACCACAACATATCCAAAGAACAATATCAAGATTTGTTAATAAAACAAAACAATCGTTGCGCTATTTGTTCTTTAAAGTTTGATAATCTTTATATTGATCATAATCATAAAAATAAAGAAGTACGAGGATTATTGTGTAGAGATTGCAATTCTGCAATAGGATTACTTAAGGAAAGTAAAGAAAGTTTACTGAAAGCTATTGAATATTTGGGAGGACTACAATAATGGATTTATCTCAAGAAGTTTTGAGTAATGTAGTAATTTTTACTAAATATTCAAAATATATTCCAGAACTAAGAAGAAGAGAAACATGGGATGAAATTGTTACAAGAAATATGCTTATGCATTTGAAAAAATATCCATCACTTGCAGAGGATATTGGGAAAGCATATGATTTAGTTTATCAGAAGAAAGTTCTTCCATCTATGAGATCGCTCCAATTTGGTGGGCGTGCAATTGAAGTAAACAATTCAAGAATTTTTAATTGTTCTTATCTTCCTATGGATGATTATTTTGCTTTTCCTGAAATTATGTTTCTTTTACTCGGCGGAACTGGTGTAGGCTATAGCGTTCAAGCTCATCACGTAGAAAAGCTTCCTGCTATAAAAAAGCCTACAAAAACAAAACGTAGACACCTCATTCAAGATTCAATTGAGGGCTGGGCTGATGCGGTAAAAGTTTTAGTGAAAGCATATTTTTTTGGTTTGTCAAGTCCTGAATTTGATTATTCAATTATCAGACCAAAGGGGTATCCATTAAAGACCGCTGGCGGTAAAGCTCCTGGTCCCGATCCTCTTCGTATATGTTTAGAAAGTGTTCGTCAAATTCTTCATGCAAAAGATTCAGGTGATCAATTAAGCCCATTAGAAGTTCATGATATTATTTGTTATTTAAGCGATGCAGTTTTGGCAGGCGGGATAAGAAGATCAGCATTAATATCTTTGTTCTCTTTAGATGATGAAGAAATGTTAATGTGCAAACAAGGTGATTGGTATAAGACATCTCCACAAAGAGCTAGAGCTAATAATTCTGCTGTTGTCCTGAGGCACAGAATTAAAAAGAGTGAATTTTTTGATTTATGGAAAAAAATAGAAGAGAGTGGTTTTGGTGAACCTGGAATATTTTTAAGCAATAATTCTGAAGTTGGAAGTAATCCTTGTATGGAAATTTCCTTGAAAGCAAATCAATTTTGCAACTTAACAAGCATTAATGCTTCAAACATAAAATCACAAAAAGATCTAAACGAAAGAGCCAGAGTAGCTTCTTTTATTGGCACACTTCAAGCAGGTTATACAAACTTTCATTATCTTAGAGATATATGGAAAAAAACAACCGAAAAAGAAAGTCTTCTTGGTGTTAGTATGACAGGAATAGCCAGCGGAGATGTTTTAGAGTTTGATATGCACGACGCAGCAGAAATTGTTAAACAAGAAAATGATAGGATCTCTAAATTAATTGGCATCAATAAAGCCGCAAGAACAACAGCGGTGAAACCAGAAGGTACATCTTCTCTTGTTCTTGGTACTTCATCTGGAGTTCACGCTTGGCATTCTCCATATTATATAAGAAGACTTAGAATTTTAAAAAATGAATCAATTTATTCTTATCTCAAATCAAAGCTTCCAGAATTAGTAGAAGATGATTTTGTAAATAAAAATAATGCTGTTGTTTCAATACCAATCAAGGCACCAGATAGAGCTGTTTTTAGAGATGAACCTGCTTTATCTTTACTGGAAAGAGTTAAAAAAGTGTCTGTAGAGTGGGTAAAAAACGGTCACCGCAAAGGAGATAACACACACAATGTAAGTTGTACAGTTTCTATAAGAAATGAAAAAGAATGGGAAGATGTTGGTGAATGGATGTGGGAAAATAGAAGCGTATATAATGGATTGAGTGTATTGCCTTATGATGGTGGATCTTATAAACAAATGCCTTTCCAAGAGATTACCAAAGAACAATATGAAAAATTGTTAAATTATGTCCAAAAAATTGATTTGTCGGAAGTTCAAGAAGACGAAGACAATACAACACTGAAAGAGTCCGTTGCTTGTGGCGCAGGCGCATGCGAAGTTCTTTAATGTGCATGAATGCAAAAATACTATGACATACTTGGCGTACAACCTAATGCTACTCAAGAAGAGATAAAACAAGCCTATCGTTCTCGCGCAAAAGAACATCATCCCGATATTGGTGGGGATGAAGAAAAATTTAAACAGGTTACGGAAGCTTACGAAATTCTTTCGGGCAAAAGAGATCCTCCGAGAGACTTTAATACGCCACCTCCAGGTTTTGGTGGTTTTGATATAAACGAAATACTTAAAAATTTTAATTTTGGGTTCGGGCGAGGTGATTTTAGACCACAAGAAAACAGACCGCCAGAAGAGAAAGATATCATTTTTGGTCTCAAAATAAGCTTAGAAGATATAAAAAAAGGAAAAGATTTTAATATACAATATGATAAATCTATTCCTTGTGCAAAATGTAATGGTATAGGTGGATCTTCTAAAAATGCATGTGCCAAATGTAAGGGAGAAGGTGTAATTAGAAATGTATCCAAACAAGGAAATATGATATCAATAGCAACTTCTACTTGTATTGCGTGCAGCGGAAGTGGTATAATGGTGAAAGATCCTTGCGCAGAATGTTCGTCAAGAGGATATAATATAAAGTCAGAAAATTTAAAATTTGAAGTTAAGGAGAAGAAGTAAATGGGAATGTTTGATTACGTTTCAATTGACCAAAAATTAATTGAAAAACATAATATAAAATGCCAAAATTGTGGCCTGCATCCACCTGGTAAACAATGGCAAACAAAAGATTTTGAAAATTATATGGATGAATACTATCTCTGCGATGATGACAAAGGAGACATGAGGCTGTACAAGCTTGATCCCCCATCTAAAGAATATTGGGTCACATACACCAATGAAGAAGTAGAAGAAAAGAATAAAGCCACTGATATTCCGTGGTTCAGGCTTAAAATAGGTGACGGACACTATAAGAAAGAAGCCTTTCTTTTAGAAAATAGAAGAAAGCGTCATATGGGCGAACTTCCACATCAAATTGTTTCTATATATACGGTTTGTAATAAATGTAGGGATGATGGTCTAGCATATCCAAAAGGTTGGCTTGAACTTGATATAAAATTTACAGATGGGGTAGTAGTTAATTTTTCTCAGAAAGGTGAGTAATATGGATATTTCTAAGGCGGCTTTGGTCACCCACGCAAACTGTATGGATGGTAGCACTTGTGCAGTTTTATTTTTAGCCGCAGGCGGATTAAGAAAAAATATACATTTCTCTAGTCCAAACCATAGAGACGTTGACGAAACTGTTTCTGAACTCTTAGAAACATGGCCTGGACTAATTATGTTGGCTGATATTTCCATTTCTCTTGATTTAGCTAAGAAAGTTGGCAGAAGTGATGTTGTCTTGCTTGATCATCACAAGAGCGCCATTCCTCTTAAGGAATTTCCTTGGTGTGAAATTGATGTAGAAAATACTCGTTGTGGATCAAAGATGTTATTTGATTGGTTAATAAACAACTATACTTGTATGTCCTTAGTTCCATATGAAGACCTTGTGACTCTCGTAAACGACAATGATCTTTGGATTAAAGCATACAACGAATCTGGTAATCTTGCTTTGTTTCACGAAGTCCTTGGACAAGATCTTTTTATTGATCGTTTTTTGAAACGTCCAGAACCAACTCTTGATACGATGGAGCAATATGCTTTGAATCTTGCAACTACCAAAAGAGATAAATATGTTGAATACAAAAAGAAAAATGTTCAAATTGTAGAAAAAGAGATTAATGGGAACAAGGTAAGGCTTGGTTTTGTTGCTGCTGGCACACACCAGAGTGTTCTTGGAAATGAAATATGTGAAGATCCAGAATTAAATGTTGACATAGCAGTACTTGTTGGTTCTTCTATTTCTCTTAGGGCTAGTAGAACTTGTCCTGTTGATTTGTCTGTTTTGGCAAAACAAATGGGGGGAGGAGGGCATTTCAAAAGTTCTGGATTTAGTTTAGACAAAATGCTCGGGAAGAGCCTTGTAGAATACGTTATTGATAACTTGAAGCTACAGCAACAATAGTTATACATGTGGACAAGTATTATCAAACTTTAGGTGTTCATTCAGGTGCCTCAAAAGATGAAATTAAGAAAGCCTACAGAAAATTAGCTACCAAACACCATCCCGACCGTGGAGGTAATGCTGAAACTTTCAAAGAAATTAGCAAGGCATATGAACTGCTTACTGGTAAGAGACAGCTTTCTAGGGCCGAGAAACGCGAGCAAGAAAAGTCCAAGACACCCATTCAGCCACCATCATGTTATGATCAATATAGATACGAACCCCCCAAAAAATACACTCCACCTCCTCCTCGACGACCAAAGTACATAGAATACGAATATGACAAATATGATAAATGTGATGATTGCGATGGGCAGGGGAAGCTAATAAAATATTGTAATTTATGTCACGGCACAGGAAACATTGTTCAAGGTGGTAAAGATAATGAAGTAATTTTAAAAAAGTGTAAAAGTTGTAATTTTAAAGGTTACAATGTTATATTTATCTGTAATAGCTGTAATGGCCGTGGTTCAAAATTCGTGGGAAAATTTAAAGCAGGATACTGGAAATGAAAATCCGTATTGGTTTTTCCACTACTGATAAATACTTATCAAAAGCCATTAGGCTCTTTACTAAGTCAGATCTATCTCACACCTATATACGTGTAAATGATACGTTTTTGAAGGCCCCGTTAATTATTCATTCTGATTTCTCTGGCGCAGTTATTCAGCACGCAGAAGCGTTTGATTTAGAAAACAAAATTATACAAGAGTACGAGATAGATGATTCTAGACTAGACGATATTCTAGGAAAAAATCTATGGTGGCTTCTTGGAAAGAAGTATGATTGGAAGAAAGTGTTTAATCATGCCCTGTTCATTATTCTAAGAAGATGGGTAGTCAGGAAAATAAGGAATCCGACGGTCAACCCAAGAAAGCTAATTTGTGTGGATTTCATACTCTACATATTTAATGCAGCTGGCATTACTGATCTTCCGATAGGATACCTCACGCCAAAAGATCTATATGATTGGTGCGAAGCCAATTGGGAACGTCTCGGTTGGAAAAAGATATTAAACCAACATGTATAATGAAAAAATTATTTCCATTCATTTTATTTTCTCTTATTTTTCATGTGATGAGCTTTTTTTTGTTAAATAAAATAAATCATAGAAATGTTCAAAGTAAACCATTGTTAGTAAAAATTGTACAATTAAAAGAAAAAGATGAAGTGTCTAATAAGAAAGTTATTTCTTTGCCGAAGCCAAACAACAAAAAACCAAAAGATTCTCAACATTTCAGTGAATCAGATAATTCAACTTCAAAAGAAACAATAAATAAAGAAAAGACAACCAACGATGACAAACCAGCGGGTCAGAACAACCTTAAAGAATCAGATGATGGAAAACTTAAAGGTGTAAATTTATTTCCTCAAGATGCTATTAATTATGGTGCATCTCTTGGTGATGGAGGAGATAGCCAAGGTATAGAAGGTCTTGAGATAGGAGGGGAAACAACTTTAAACTCAAAAGCGTATAAGTATGCTTATTTTTTTAATAGAATTAGAGATGCCGTCGCACAATTTTGGAAACCTATTCCTGAAATTGATACAAATGATCCTAGCCGAAACAAATATTTTTATAAAGACAGAAAAACTGTTTTGCGCGTGACTCTTAACATAAAAGGTGATATAATTGATGTATATGTGTCAAAATCTAGCGGAGTTGACTTTTTGGATGATTTGGCTTTAGATTCAATGAAACGTTGCGTGCAGTTTCCAAATCCTCCAAAAGGATTGGTCAAGGATGGGACTATAATATTTACGTTTGGTTTTATTGTAACAAAGGATTAATATGAAAACATATAAAGAGATAGAAGAAGTTGTAAAAACTAGAGAATTGAAGGAAGTTCTTTGTGATAGGTGCGAAAAGAACACATATACTGCTCCGTATAGTTTTTCTGGTACTTGCTTTGTGATGGATTTTGGATATGGCTCTATGTTCGACGGCGGTGGATATGAAATCGAACTATGCGATGATTGCTGCAAGTGGTTACTTAATCAACTAAAAACAAAGAAAGAAATATAAGATTATAAGATGGGAAAAAAGAAAAACATTATAAAGGAATCTATATTTGACTCTCCCGAGAATCAAAAAAAGAAAGCTTCTTGTGAACATGAGTGGGAAGAAAAAAAAGGAATAATTTTTGATTGGATAGAGGTTTCTTTTAGATGTTTAAAGTGCGGGACATATAAATGAAAAATTATATTACAAGGATGCTATATTTTTTGCTTGGTGCAACCGTTGCGTGTGTGGTCTATGGTTATTATGATTTGCATAGACTTAAAAAATTTGAAGTAACTGTCATACAAAAATGCAAGGATGTGTGCACACATATTTGTAGGCCCAACACAAAAGGAGATAGTTTATGAGCTTTATTGAAGAGTGGAATAAGCTTGAAGAAGAGGTTTATGAAACAGCAAAACAAAAAGGTTGGTGGGAAGATAACAGAAACGACGGCGAGTTGCTTGCATTAATCCATTCAGAAGTGTCGGAGTGTCTTGAGGCTTTGCGACACGGGAATCCTCCTGATGATAAGATTCCTGCTTATAGTGGCGCAGAGGCTGAGTTGGCTGATGTGGTAATACGTATTATGGATCTAGCTAAAGCTAGAAATTGGAACGT
>Ga0208375_1003669_pt1 | contig 12806 bp, 6 predicted proteins | sample RifOxyD1_FD_184038 | JGI IMG/M metagenome (GOLD analysis project Ga0208375, IMG submission 184038) | Soil microbial communities from Rifle, Colorado - Rifle Oxygen_injection D1 (SPAdes) | ecosystem: Environmental > Terrestrial > Deep subsurface > Rock core/Sediment | place: Rifle, Colorado... | reverse complement strand
ATCATTAGAAGTTTTCGCGAGAAAAGCAGAAATTAGTTCTGGAAGTATAGAATTGAGTCGTGCTCTCTTGAGATTTAATGTTACGGAGCTTTCTGGAAAGATTTATACAGATAAAGTTATTCCTTCGTCTAGTGTTTCTTATTTTTTAAAAATGTTCAACATGCAGCACGACGAAACCGTTCCTACGAGTTACGATTTGTTTGTTTATCCGTTGTCTCAAAGTTGGGACGAAGGCACTGGCCTAAATATGAATTTTTGGAGTGACGGCTATGCTAATTGGCTTTCTGCTAGCAGTACTCAAACCTGGACAACAACAGGATCAGATTTTCTAACCACAAACTATGGTAGCGGATCTCAACATTTTGATCGCGGTTCAGAAGATCTAGAAGTCAATATCACAGATGTCATTATTAATTGGTTAACTGGTACACTGCCAGAAAATGGTGTCGTCGTAAAAATGGGCAGCACGGAAGAAACCAATGGAGTTTCATATTTTAGAAAAGCTTTTCATTCTAGGGAATCAAAATTTGTTGATAGACTTCCGTATGTTGAAGCTAGATGGAACGATGTTATAAAGGACAACAGAAATAATTTAGCATATGATCAAAACAATAAACTTTACATGTATAATTTTGTAAGGGGCGTTCTAACGAATGTTACAGAGCCAGTGTATGTCAGAATTCAAGATCATGTTGTGGGTACTTCTGCTTCATTTTCTTCAACAATTACTGCTTCTTTTGTTTCCGTGGGAACATATTCTGCTTCTTTGAATGTTAAGCACACAGCTAGTTTTTCGTCATCATGGTATGATATATGGCATTCTGGAAGCTATGCATATATGACTGGTACTTTTGTTCCGAGGTCCCTCACAGGTTCGGCCACTGGTGATCATGGCGAATTAGTTGTAAGTGTGTCTAACTTAAAGAGGAAGTACGCAATATCAGAAAAAGCAAGGCTCAACGCTCTTGTTACAAAAAGAGACAGGAAAACACATATTGGTGTTGTAGCAACGGGTTCTCTTAATATACAAAAAGAAATGATGGATACGATGTATTATAGTGTCGTAAATTATGAAACTGGAGAAGTTGTGATACCGTTCGGAACTGGTTCTGTTCCTCACACGCAACTTTCTTATGATAATAATGGAAATTATTTTGAAGTTTATATGAATTCTTTTGTACCTGGATTTATGTATGAAGTCTTATTTTTAATAAAAGAAAACGGCGAAGACAAGCTTGTCCAGGGCGACTTTAAATTCAAAGTTGTTTCGTAAATTAGAATATGGCTAACAAAAAAATACCATTCCAGCTTATTTTTAATGAAAACTTAAAAAGAGACGCTGTTTCATCTTTTACGAAACCCCTATCCTTCGATCAATTGGGTAGTTTTATTGAAGAACGCGAGAAGGTCAAGAGGTTAGTTGAACAAGGATTAGAAACGGAATTAAAGGTAGATTATTCAAATTTATCTAACCACGTATTTTTTGATTCTGCTGTTTCTAAGTTTAATATTGCAAAGGATAGAATTTTAAATGACTATCCTTACAATGGTACGTCTGAAGAAAAAGATGCATTTAATTTAACTGGATCTGGATATGAAGGCTATATTTTGGAACAATGGCCGAGATCTGTTGGATATCTATTTTTAAATGGTACGGATCAATACATTAGTGCATCCGACACAGACAATGATCTTTTATTAGGATCTTCTTCTCTTTATGTGTCGGCGTGGATTAAACCAGCAATTACCAACCAAAACATCATTTTGCAGGTTTTGAGTTCTTCAGCTGGTCCGATAAAAAAACAAGGATATGATTTTTTTCTTTCAGGCGCGACAGACCCACATGTAAAGTTTACATTATATTCAGGTTCTCAGAAAGTCTCTATTAGTTCTTCTTATACTTCATATACAGGAAGCTTTAATAATGTAAGTATAATATACGATAATAATTCAGATTTATTGTCTCTTTATGTAAATAATTCTAGAAAAGTTTCCGCTTCTGTTGTTTTTAATTCTATTGAATTTGCTCCTATATCTTTAATGATTGGTAGTGGTAGTCAATATACTTCTCCTTCTTCAAGTTATGATTTTTATTCTGGCTCTTTGGACGAAATTCGCGTGTTTCATACAGCTAGCGAACTTTATCATCTTAAAAATTATAATAGACCAATAGATTCAGAAGACTTTGTTGCTCTTAATTATAGATTCAACGAAGGTATTGTTGGAACCTCTTCTATTGATCAAGTTGTTGTTGACTATTCAAAGAGCACGCTTCACGGAGTTATTTTAAACTACACGTCAACTGCAAGGGTTTCTGGAACGTCAATGGCTCTAGATCCTGGCGATCCCATTCTTTATAGTTTTCATTCTGGCGTTATTGTATTTAGCTCAAGCCAAGAACTGTCCGCTTCAGCATACGACAACATAAACAATAATCAAATTAAAAACCTTATTGGAGAATATATTTTAAGTGCCGATGCCGAACAAGAATCTTTATTGACTTCTTTTTCTTTTGCTATGGCTAGATTTTTTGATGAATTGAAGCTCTACATTGATCAATTTGAAAATCTTAGAATAACAAATTACCAAGACACAAATCAAACACCAGATTTGTTTCTTCCATTTTTAACAAGATATTTTGGATGGAAAGTAACAGATCATTTTGGAGACTCTAATCCTCTTGAATTTTTCTTTGGGGATGGTGTATTGTCTACGGGTAGTCTTGATACTTCTTTATTTGAAATTAGAAACCAATTTTGGAGAAGAATTTTAAACAATCTTCCATATCTGCTAAAAACAAAAGGCAAAAGATATAATTTGGATGCTTTTTTTAATGTTTTGGGTGTTAACAAGGACAATATTAGCATAAAAGAATATGGATACACGAAGGGGACATCAATACAAGATACAAGAATACACAAAGAAAAGTCAGTATCTTTATTGGGCATAGGAACTGGAAGCTTAAGCTCAAGCTTTATAAAGGTTCCTTTGATGGTAACCGCTTCTAATAGTGTATATACTATTGAAACACTTGTTCAGCTCCCATACGTAAGTGCTAGCTATAGTTCAAGTATAAAGGAAGTCACAGGAAGCCTATGGCAATTTATAGATCCTGAACAGGTGACTGGTTCGTTTGGATTATATTGGAGAAGAAATGATTTAACCTCTCCCTCTGGTAGCTTTGTTTTATCTGGCACTGGTGCCACATTTTCTGCCAGCGGCGGCGTATTCTCTTCTTCTGTTGTTTCTGTTTTTGATGGAAGATTTTTGCATGTTGCCGCAGGTATTGATTCTGCGCAACTACCTTTCATTGAATTGCGTTCAATAGACAATGATGCAATTTCGTTTAGTGGATCATATGCTGGTACTACTGCTTTGAGCGGAGTATTCACAGGAAGTAAATACGATTTTATAATTGGTGCAAATTCTGGTTCAATTGCCGTAAGTAAGACCCATGGTTTCTTTGGCGAAGCCAGATTCTGGTCTAGGAAACTTTCAGGTTCAGAGTTGGATGATCATGCGTTAAATTTTGAAAGCATCGGTACAGGAGATCCATTGGAACTTCCATATCCTCTGAGAGCGCAATGGGCCTTAAATGAGAACAAGGCTTCTGATTCTACTGGAGTCATTAATGGAATTACAGATCTTTCTAGGAATAAGTTTTTTGCAACAGGATCTCAATTTTTATCAAGCCATAATCCATATAAGAAATTTTTGCTTGAATTGAATTATTTGAGTCCAAATATAGATTTAAAATGGACAGAAAACAAAATAAGAATTCATAATAAATCTGAGTTAAAGCTTGCTGATGTGTCTACGGATACAAATGAAGTTTCGTTAGAATTTAATTTGGTTGATGCTCTAAATCAAGATATTTCAAAGATATATTCTACAATTGATACGATGAATAATGTCGTCGGCGCACCAGTAAATAAATATAGAGACGAATATGTAGAACTGGAAAATATAAGAAGAAGATATTTTGACAGACTTAATGATAGTATAAATTTTACTAATTTTTTTAAGCTTTTTAGGTGGTTTGATAAAAAACTAAGCGATTCTATAAAGCAGCTTCTTCCGACAAGAGTAAAGTTTATTGGCGGCGAGCAGGTTGTAGAAAGCCATTTTCTAGAACGTAATAAATATGGATATAAGTTCCCAATTTTCAGGACTCCAAAGGACATTGATGAAGGCATCATAGCTAGTGGTAGTTCTCCCTATAGCTTAAGTGCATCACATCAAAAATATCTTGAAGCAAGTTCTCCGATGAAAGGTACAACCGCAAGGACTGTTTTTGAGAATGATAATAAGTTTACGAATAATACCATTTTCGCTGAAGGCTATATAACGGTTGACGCGGGCTATGAAACCGTTGATTCTGGCTATCTTGATTCATTATTTGCAACCAATATTATTGGACATGCTTTTTCTCCTCCTCGCGACCAATCTGTAATTCCTGATGGCATGTATCAAAGAGATTTTAATTTGACATACGGGGATGGAGACGAAAGAAACGACAGAGTTCAAGATGCTTTCTTTAGAAGAAAGCTATATGGCGACGAAAACGCAAGAAGAGAAAAAGTTGGGTATACTGCTAATGCAAATGTCGGCATTAATAATAAAAATGAATTTGCAAGAAGAGAGCTAAGCAGATTAGAATCTCTTAATTTTGACGGATATTCTGCTGGATTTAAGACTGGCTCATTTATACATCCGAAAATTGGTGTTAACGCAAACGTTTTCAATACGGTGAGATCTTCTCAAGATAATCAACATTATTTTGGCGGAAATAAAAAACAGATTAATATGGTCATAAGAGGATTTAGTGGTTCGTACAATCAAAAAGGTGACATTGGATTATTAAATGGAAATCAATTTTCTTTGGCAGGAACAACTGGTGTTGAATTAAGCCAAAGCTTATTTGACAAGAATAATGTATATTTCAATACAGGAAGTATTGTTGGGAAAAATTTTGATTTAAACTCTTTGTTTAATGTAGGCAGTGGCACTATTGATACAAAGTATGAACCATACATGACCTTTATGGTTTCCGCGTCAAATGAAGTGTTCACTCCAGCTAGTTTTACGGTTGAATTTAAAGATGATAATTCTGCTGCTTGGAGTAGTTACAAAGGCATGAATGATTTTGGCCTATATGTTGAATCTAGCGAAACAGGTTGGAGACAATATAGATCAAACCTAGTCTCTGGTACACAGCAATTACCAAGGATAATTTTTGACGAATCAAGACCACACTGGCGTGTTTCGTGTTCTTCTGGAAAGACATATGCGTTTAAAGATTTTAAACTTGAATTTAATCAACAGCTTACCGACGATGGAGTAAGAGATTATCAAAAACTAGACAACACAAATAATGAAGATGAATTTATATTTATTAATAGAAATATTCTAGGTAAAATTGAATGATAATTGACAGTAAAAGCAGCCGCTATGGGCCGAAGAAAATCTATCAAAGGGAAAGATATAATGCCAAAAACGGAGTAATGTATGGCGCTTAGAGACACAAGCTATTTTGATTGGAAAACAAAATTCATATTTGGGCCTGTTGGTTATTCTAGTGGTTCATCTGGAATTAAGAACTTTACACATAAGAATGTAACCTACCAACATCAAGGAAGTTCTTATTTTCTTGATGCAGCGTTTGATTCAAGTGGAACAATGTATGTTTGTGGAACCGTTCGCGCCAAAAAGCCTATTTCAGGTTCAACCTCCGAGAATTATTATTGGGTAGTTTTGAAATCTGCCGATGAATGGAAATCATATACGGTATCTGATTTATTTAATGACGACGAAGAAAACACAGCAGGCAGCGTAAATCGTCCAGCTATAGCAACGAGCATGGCTGTTGATCAAAATGATTATATTTACGTTACTGGCTGCGCAGCGCGTTCTGGTTCAGTTGTTTCTGGAGATACGTCTATCATTTTTGCAAGAAGATCCACAGACAAAGGTCTGACGTGGCAGACTGTTTTTAATTCAGGCAGCGGTGTTCAAACGGCTGGAGGTGATATTTCTTCCATAGCTCTTAAGGTGTTTAGTTATAAGCAATATAAACATGATGGAACCATTTCGTCAAGTAATGATGTGTGGATTGGTGGTGGATCTCTTTCTGGCGCTGCTGGAAGTTTTTGGAAATGGGTTACCTTTAAATCAATTGATGGTTCAAGTGGAAGTTTTACACAAGAAGATATGTGGAACAATTCGGGCAGCGGTGGCAGCGGCGGTCCAATTACGTTTGCTTCATGTATGACTGCTCCGCAAGATGATGTCACGAATAGCAAGAAAGGATGGCTCCTGGTGGGAGGTACAGCAGGGGCAGATACCAATGATCATGCTTTTAGAATGCTTACTGGATCTGGTTGGAAACAAATTACAGGTATGCAATCTCCTGCTGGTGCTTGGGTTCAAGACGGTCACTTGCTTGACGCAATAACTATTCCTAGTGGTTCTGCTGTTGGGTTTGATGGTGGGAGTAAAATTGTTGTTGCTGGTATGGGAGCTTCAGGTGAAGATGGTATAATTTGGATGTCAGATAGAGCAGCACCTACGGCTCCAAATCATTTGAATTGTATAATGTACGAAAACAACTACTATAATGCTGCTGACTTAACAATAGATCCATCTAATGCTCTCAATGAATTATTATATTATTATGGATGTGCCATGGAAGAAACCACAAATAAGTCTCTTTATTTTGTGGGTACTGCTCGCGTTGGTACAAATAAGGTTAACGTTGTTAGATTTTATTCGTCAGGTAATTTAGCTGATGTAGTCGCTACACCAACCAATCCAGCATTTTCAGCTATGAAGGGTACAACTTGGTCAGACACAGACTATGGAGTACATAACGAACTTTTGATATCTTCTAGAAGAATAAAAATTGGTTTAAATAGGGATGTATTAGGCAATTCAGATTTGTGGGTTTTAGGTTTTAATCAAGGAAACGTTGCTTCTATTATTAGAAAGGGACATAAAAAGTACAATAAACAAACCTTAGGACCAAGAATGTTAAATTCGTCATTTGGCTATGTTCATGAAGAAATTTCTGGATCAGTTATGGAAAGATTTAAGCTTAACAATATATCCGAATTTCCTCATTCTGAAGGCATGTATCAAATGAAGAGCATTGTTTTAGGCACCCAAGATTCAGGAAAAGTTGGAAAAACTGACGATAGTATAGTTCAAGTTAACCATATTGGTTCTTTTGTCAAGATTTTATGGCCAAAACAAGATCAGGATGGTTTTGTTAAAGGATTTGGAGATTTTGCAATTGGTCAAAAACCTGGCAAATTATCAACAGAATGGCAAGCTGGTGAGTTTATTGATGTTTCAAAAGATAATTTTGATCATGTTTCATTATATTGTTATGCTCTAAAGGCCAACAGTGGCTCACAAGACTCAATTTTGGTTCGTGTAGAAAGAAGACCATTGAGAAGCACTGGCTTCGGAGTTGAACAGGCCGTAGAGCATACAATATCTGGAAGCTATGTTGAATCAATTTATCGTGATCAATTGCACAGAAAAGATGTTGATTATGGTGATTTATCAATAAAGGAAGTGACCTTCCCAATAGATATTTCATTAACAAATGTTAAAGATTTTAGAGTGTCTGCAAAAATGAAAAACGGACAATCTTCTGATGAGAATAGAAATTTTGTGGTCTGGGCAAGATTTATTAAATCTAATAAAAATCATGAAGAAACATAAATGAAAAAATTAACCCTTAACACAAACAAAGGGCCTGGCGGACTAGAATTTTTTAATGACCATAGCGATTCCCTTGATTTTTTAAATGATAAGCAATATCATTTGAATGCCAAATCTGGTCATCTTATATTGAGTTCTAGCAATGGATCAGAAGTTTATGTTAGTGGTACTCTTGATTTACTTAGTTATTCCAAATTTGATGTACGATACCTGAATACAGCGTCTCTTCCTGACCAAAGATATGTGCTTACGTCTTCTGATGTAGAACAAAGAATTCAAAGCAATCTCGTAACAAGTGGCACTTTTAAGGTTCAAAGTGTTATTTCTAATTATTCACAATATCTCATTTTATCTTCAGCTGTAGGGTCTATTGTTGCCTTTTCTTCGTCTTTAGATTTTCCAAATACGGACAAGAATTACCACATAAGAGCTGTGAACGGTAATTTAATTTTAAGTTCTTCGGTCAATTCAATTGTTGCTTTTTCCTCATCACAGAATTTTGTCAATACAGACAAACCTTATCATATAAGAGCTATTAATTCTGACTTAATTCTGTCTTCTTCGGCAACTTCTATTATTGCGCTTTCTTCTGCTTTGGATATTACAAATGTTGGCAATAAAAATTATCAAATTAGAAATCCAAATGGACATCTCATTTTAAGCTCTTCCATTGGTTCCAGAATCACAGCCAGTGGCTCTTTGCTCATTCTTAGCGCATCCGTTGCTGTAGGTGGTGCCAGTGTTGGTACGACTGGTGATTATGGTCAGCTCATTTTGTCAAATCCGTTAAACCAGACAGACGCAGTTGCGGGAGTTAATCTAAGAACAGCATCGGGTTGGAATGTTTATTTAAGGACACGTCAGGATGTATCATGGCTTGAATTGACAACAGGTCAAGGCGTCTTGCAGCATCAATGGGTGGCAACGAACTATAATTTATCTGGAGCTGTCACATTTTTAGGTCAATTAAGCGCCAGCATTGTCGCAAAGGACCAGCACCTCATATTAAGCTCTTCTGCTGGTTCTAGGATCACAGTTAGTGGTGGTCTAAACATAGAAACAACAAATGATGCCCTGTTGTTACCAAGGCTAACCAACGCACAAAAGGACGCATTGACACCAGTAGCTGGCATGATGATATATAATTCAGACTCAGGGTCATTTCAAGGATACACAACTGCGTGGAAGATTTTTACAGTCACCTAATTATGTAAAATGACAGGTTTGATCTACAAAGCAGTATCTCCTAAAAGAAAGGCTTATGTTGGCCAAACTTTTAATTTACCAAGAAGAAAGATTGAACATTTATATAAATCAAAAATAAAAATTAAAGATAATACTAAATTTTATAATGCTATAAGAAAATATGGCTTTGATAATTTTAAATGGGAAGTAATTTATAAAAATATTCCAGAAAATATGCTTGACATCGCCGAAATGTGTGCAATTTATGTCAATGATTCATATGACAACGGATATAATTGCACATTTGGCGGTGAAGGCGGTCTTAAATCTGAAGAAACTCGTAAAAGAATGTCTGAAAGCATCAAAGATAGCTTCAAAAAAGGTCGTATTCCTTGGAATAAAGGTATGCCAAGAACACGAGAAGAAAAACGAAAAATATCAGAAACTCGTATTAAAAACGGACTTACAAAAGGCGAAAAACATCCAATGTTTGGAAAGGAAAGGCCAGACATTTCATTAATGAACAAGTTGAGAGTTGGCTTTAACAATCCTCGTTTTGGTAAAAAAGCGTGGAATAGTGGAAAAACATTTAAAAAGAAAGTATTTAGGCAATATTTAGCAATAAGCACTTTGACTTCTGACAAATATAGATTAAACGGAATAGAAGAGATACAGAATTTTTGTGAAACAAACAATATCAGTTACACTTCTTTCGTTAAATATAGAAAATCTAAGAATTTTAAACTATTTTTATTGAGAGGGCAATAAGATCGGAATTTTAACAAAAAAGGAACGAATTTTTGATATTGTCTTAACAGACCGTGGAAGGAAGCTCTTATCAGAAAATCAATTAGAATTTGTGTACTATGCTTTTAGTGATAGTGGAGTGGATTATAGTGGTTCTATAGATATGGTGTCCAAAACAACTGGCACCTTGGATGATTTTGTATTTAGAAATTTAGCTTTTGAAGCAAATCAAGAAAAAGATAGTCTAAAAGACAAGACACTGGACACTTGGCTGTTTACGATACCTGCGGATAGTCCAGTTGTTCCAGAATTTAAGCCGAGCCTTACAGGAAGTATGACCCTAAATAGAAGATATAAGGTAGAAAAAGTTGTTAAAGTAATTGAACAGGCCATATCAAATCCAACAGCACGAATATTTGCTGTGAGCCCTCTTGACATAATTCTTGGCGCTTCTATTCCAAACCAAGCTCAAGCCCCTCGTGCCCACGTATATGCGCAAAAGTTGGCCAACGACATAAAGGCTGAAGTGGAGACTAAGGTAGAGAAAAAGCCTACCGCTCCTAGTTTTTTGACTAAGAAAGTAAAAGAAATTATTGCAGAAATTAAGCGTGTTACGGCCTTGCCTCCTTTTTCGTTTACGGTCCCCGACAGAGGCGCAAAATTGTTTATATTAAAAAAAGAATATAAAGATAAGACAAACGGTCGCAACTATGATAATGATTTAAAAAATGGGATTATATAATAATGGCTGCCAACATAAAGCTTGATTTATTTAACCATATTTTTTTGGGCAACGGAAGCTTTTTAAATAAAAGTACGGGCGTCTTATCAAAAGAAATAGGCCCACCTCCAGATATAAAAATAGAAGAAAATCTCACTATTGTTACTGGTGTTGATAGGCAAAAAATAAACCTAAATATAGTCTCTGATAATTTTAGAGCAGAACCAATAAATGGTTTTCTTATAGAAATATATTCAAGTGGATCCGATGGCAGATTAACAAGATTATTTAAGAATGATGATATTGATTTGAACGGAAACATAACAAACGAGAGCTTCTCACAATATTTTGATTTAAAGATTGATGAAGAATAATATATGGCTTTTTTTACACAAAACAAAAATATCAAATCTGTTAATTTTTCTTTAGATCTTGATACGCTTTCTAAATCAATAGAAATTGCCAAAAAACAGCAACTTGATCAAATTGAAGCAACGCAACCTAAGGTTCGTTCCACTGTATTTTCTGTTGGAAAAGATCCTAGGGTCCTATCATTAGATCAAATATCAACTCCAGATCTGTTTCTTGTTGAAATATTACACGATCAATTAAAACAGTTATTTTTAAGAATTAATTGGAAAATATCCAGATTTGATACAGATAGTGGTCAAATAGTTGGGTTTAACGTTTACAGAAAAAGAATTAGGGGCCTTTCGGGCGATAGGTTGAGTATTTCTAATTTTGAAAAACTATCAAAGAGAGTTAAAAAAGTAGGTAGATTTAATTTTGACAAGAAAGGTATTTCATATTCTAAAAAAGACATTATTCCACTTTCTGTATTAAACGCTAAATTGTCGCAAGAACAAGAAAGCAAGAGCAGTCAGGCAACTAATCAACTAGAAAAATCAATTTCCTTATCTTCTGAAATAGAAACATTAATTGCTAATAAATTTGAAAAAATAGCTTATGTAGATTATACTAAATTTATTAAAAAGGAAAAACAAAAGAAGGTATTTGTAGAAGATGCTAATTTTATAAATTTGTCTTTTGATGACAGGAAGGTAGGCTATAGAGAAACTTTTGAATATTTTGTAACTTCTATAACAAAATCAGGAGAAGAAACTCACCAATCTGATGTTGTGAAAGTGTTAGTGTTTGATAGCAAAGGGATAAGTCCTCCTCTTGTAACCGCAAAACAAATTAATGAAAATTCTGTTCTTTTGTCTGTGAATTTCTCAGAATCTGATCAAATTAGTCAAATATCTGTTCTTAGAAAATCTGAAGACGAAATTGTTTTTAAAGAAAAAGTCATTGTAGAAGATTTTTCAAAAGAATCTGTTGATATTGTTGATAATGATGCGCGATATTCAAAAACCTATGTGTACAGAGTTTTTCTTAAAAATATTGATGGTATTATTTCCAATCCAACAGAAATAACAGTTTTTTCTTCCGCTCAAAAAATAACAGAAAAAAGTAGATCTAATAACTTAAAAATTCCTATTGTAAGCGCAGTCCAGGATCAAAATTCAGATTTTATTAAAGTTATTATTTTTCCAAATGATCCTAAAATTTTATATTATCAACTAGAAAGGAGAGATTTGACAATCGGAGAAAAGAAATTTTCTGTTCCTTCTGCTATCTATACAAATTTTGGTGGAATCGGCTGGGCTAATAATAAATTTTTTGTAGATAAGAATAATTTATCTGAAATAGTATTTATAGACAATTTAGTTTCTACAGATCACATTTATCAATACAGAATTCTTGGGTTGGATATATTTGGTAATTCTAGCTCTTATGCTTTCTCTTTGGTTAAATCAGAAAAGAAAAAATCTCTTAGATCACCCATAGCTATACAGGTAGGAGTATTGAGACAGTTTCCGATAAGAATAAAGTTATTATGGCAAAATGATAATGCAAACGTAGATAAGGCTGCAATTTCTTATTTAGTCCAAAGGAGAAAACAAGGAGAAGTAATTTATGAATCTTTTCCCTTGACAAAAAACGAATTTCTTGTTGATGAAGCGTTGTCTGAAGATATTGTACCGTTTTCTGAAGAGAAAATAGAAGATACTTTTGAATCAACAGAAAACGTAAAAACAACCGCAGATAACGTAATTGTTTCAAAAGAAACAAGAAGATCTTTTGGAATGCCTGACTTTCTTAAAGAAAGTGACATATATTTTTATAGGATTAAAGATGTTTTGCCAGATGGAAGTGAGAGTAATTTTACAGAAGAAATAAAGGTATCTACTTTGTCTGAATTATCTGATCCTCTTGATTTTAAAGTCGCCGTGGAAAATATAAAAGTTAGACCATTAATGGCAAAATTATCTTGGCGTACCAATCCGACAAGGCTTAAACCTGATCAATGGATTATAGAGAGACGTATTGATGATATTAATGATACATTTAAGGTTATAGG
>Ga0208375_1003667_pt1 | contig 12811 bp, 8 predicted proteins | sample RifOxyD1_FD_184038 | JGI IMG/M metagenome (GOLD analysis project Ga0208375, IMG submission 184038) | Soil microbial communities from Rifle, Colorado - Rifle Oxygen_injection D1 (SPAdes) | ecosystem: Environmental > Terrestrial > Deep subsurface > Rock core/Sediment | place: Rifle, Colorado... | reverse complement strand
GCAGAAGGGCCCGGGTTTTCCACCTTAACCGAATAAATAGAATTCAAAAAAGGAATACTTCGAAGACTGGTAACCTCAACTTTAGGAGTTGTAATTCTGTCTGTTGGGAGTTTTCCGAAAGACACATATACATCCTTTTGCGGGTTGGGGCCAAGTTTATATGAACCAGGAGGGTAAGGAAGCACAGGACTTTCTCCGTGCTGAACGAAAGCAAAATGCCTAAGGTCAAGTTTATCAAAATAATCCACTCCTCCGCTGGTTGAGGCCCAAGTAGGGTCAACAGGTATCCAGACCCCCAAAGCCTCATCATAGTATTCGGGCCAGGCGTGAAGTACATCCGCCACCAAGCTTAAAGGTTGAAGTTCGGGGTTTTCGGTGTATGCGTAGCCATTTACTTCGCGGGCAGGAATTCCGGCAGCCCTGGCAATTGCTATAAAAAGGTCCGTAAACTCCATACAAATTGCCTGTGTGGGGTTAAGCATTGAACTAACCGCTCCCATTCTTTGAACATTGGGCTGAACCCGGGAAAAATCATACTTAAGAGTTTTTGAGACATAATCAAATATGGCACGAGGAGTTCTAAGTTCCTGGGCTAAAGCTTTAATCTTAGGATCGTTTACCTGCCAGTACTCAGTTTCTTTTAAGTTGTTACTAATTACTGTGTTGGATGGTTTGGGAAAACTTCTGTAGCTGGCAAAAATTTGGACATAGCCTGATACAACAACATCTACTCTTTGTCTTGGAGAAAGGTTATAGACAGCCAGCCAATTGCCATCTCCATCAACCACGACATTTGTAGGAGCCGGATTAATGTTTTGTAAGTAAACTTTTTGAAAAGCCGTATCGGGAGGGATGGCTATCTGGGTTTGGGCTGATTTTCCTAAGGGGTTTTCCAAATGATATGAAAGGGAATAGTTAAATACCTGAAACTGGCCAAAACCCGCAGAAATTCCCGTTTCGGCAAAACTTTTTACGTCAAAAATATATGTTTTTCCGTCTTCTGAAGTATTTGAGCTTATCGGCTTTGGTGAAATATAAGCTTCCAATCCAAAACTGGCAGGAATTTTTAAGACGGTTTTATAATTTCTGAAAGAGTTTGCTTCATCAAGTCTGGGAATGGAAACTTCCCAAATCTCTCCGGTTCTTACTGCAAAATCACTGTTTACGTAGGAAACAGAAAAATGTCTCTGAGCTCCTTTACCCACAACAGCGTCGCTAAAATTTACTTTTATAGTTGTCTTTACCCCATCCTTATTTACTTCAACAGGAATGGGTTTTCCCTCAGTGTCCTTGGCGGTGACATCTTCTGCACCTATATTTTCAAAGCCTAGTGTGTAAACGGTTGCATACAAAGAAGAAAGATTGTTTTCCAAAACAATATCGTGTGTAACAATGGTTTTACCTGTTTCTTGGACACTATATGTAACTGTTGCGTCAACCGAAAATTCGTTTTGAGCAAAAGATGTCCTAACAAAAAAGAAAACGCTGATTAAAGCAAAAGTTGTTAAGAGGAAGTATTTAATTTTTTTCATTTCTTAAGTATAACGGAAAATCTCCTCTGTGCCCACCCAGCTTGACAAAACCTATAGTTTGTGGTATTATAACACTAGTCGTTGGCTTGCTCATTCAAATAAATCAAAAAAATAGAACTCCTGAGGCGAAATGCCTTGAAAAGGGAGTCGGACGATTTGTCCGGAAAGGAAACCATGTTTAAAGACAGGTTTAAAAACTCAATACAAAACAATATTGTCGCAGCTTTTTTGTTAGTAGTAGCCTTTTTTTCAATATATTATCTGGGTGGAGATTTTCCGGCTAAAAGATTTTTGCTGCTCTTTTGTGGATGGGGGGCAATCTTTTATTTTCTCACTTCCCTCTTGTACGTTCCGGCAATTCCACATCTTTTCAGGAATAGTGATAGGGAGATTTCCAAGCTTGTCACTAGGCACTTAGGGAAGTATTCTAATGAAGTTATTAAGCGCTTCAATAAGGGCAATTCTGGTATGGGTCAATTAAGAAACTTGGCAGAGTTTTGCGCCATTTTGCTTAAAGACAATACAGTTCAAGAGGAAGATTTGGAAATTTCTCTTAACAAAATTTTTGGATCTCCTGTTCACATTGATTATCAAGCCAGATATTTTTATATACCGGCAATCGATGATGACGAAAGAGGGGGATCCCTTACCCTAGTGGTTAAAGACCACACTCCAGTAACAATTAAGATCTGGTAGGGTTTCAAAATGCCAACGACTAATTATTTTGATTTAAAAGTCCTGGATGGATACCAATATCTCAAAAAAGAGACAAGTATTCATCCAGGCAAGCATTTTTTATTTTAGATATTCTCCTGTGTATGAAGCTTTGTTTTTAGATATATCCTTAGGTGTTCCTTTTGCTACAATTTCTCCCCCGTGTTCTCCCCCTTCAGGTCCTAAATCAATAATCCAATCACTGTTTTTAATTACATCAAAATTATGTTCAATTACAAAAACCGAATTTCCTTTTGCAACCAATAGCTTTAACACTTTCATCAGTCTTTCAACATCTACAAAATGAAGCCCCGTTGTGGGTTCGTCCAGTATATAAACTGTTTTTCCTGTGGCTTTTTTTGAAAGTTCCGTGGCAAGTTTAACTCTTTGGGCTTCTCCTCCCGAAAGGGTTGTGGCGGGTTGCCCAAGTTCCATGTATCCCAGTCCCACCAGGGAAAGTGTTTCCAGTTTGTTTATAATCTGAGGGTGAGCATGGAAAAATTCAAGTGCTTCATCAACAGTCATAGCCAGTACTTCCGCAATATTTTTTCCCCTATAGGTAATTTCTAAGGTTTGGGTGTTGTAGCGCTTGCCGTGACAAACTTCACAAGTTACCCAAATATCACTCATAAACTGCATTTCAATCTTTATTTGCCCCTGTCCTTCACAGGCTTCACACCTTCCTCCTTTTACGTTAAATGAAAATCTTCCTTTTTTAAATCCGTTTGTTTTGGCCTCGTGAGTTAAGGAAAATACATCCCTAATTGGATCAAAAAGACCCGTATAAGTTGCGGGGTTACTTCTGGGGGTTCTTCCAATTGGGCTTTGGTCAATCAAAATCGCTTTATCAATGTTTTGTAATCCTTCTATCTTTTTGTATCCGCCCGACTCTCCACGATAACGGAAGTTTAATTCTTTTTGAAGAGCTGGGAATAAAGTTTCTACCAAAAGAGTTGATTTACCGGAGCCGGATACTCCCGTAATTGAAACGAGTTTGCCTAATGGGAACTCAACGTCAATGTTTTTAAGGTTAAACATATTGGCACCATAAATTTTAAGTTGTTCTTCTTTAGATTCGATTCTTTGATTTTGAGGAATGGTTTGTACTTCAACTCTCTTTTTGCCGGAAAGATACTTACCTGTTATTGATTTGGGGTTTTCCTGAATCTCTTTTGGGGAACCTGTTGCAATAATTCCGCCACCGTTTTTACCGGCTCCAGGCCCAAAATCTGCGATGAAATCGCTTTGCTTCATCATGGTTGCGTCATGTTCAACAACAATCACGGTGTTGCCCAGATCTCTTAATTCTTTTAGTGTGTCGATTAACTTTTGGTCATCTCTTGCATGAAGCCCTATGGTTGGTTCATCCAACACATAAAGAACTCCGGTTAAGCCTGAGCCAATTTGGCTTGCAAGCCGAATCCTTTGGGATTCCCCCCCGGAAAGAGAACCGGCAACCCTATTTAGGGTAAGATATTCGAGTCCGACAGAAACCAAAAACCTTAACCTTCCCGCAGTCTCTTTAATAATCAGGTTTGAAATTTCTTTTTCTCTTGCATTGATTTCATTTCCATTTTGAATTTCCTCAACCCAATCCAGTGTTTTATCTATTGAAAAACTTGTTACCTCGGCAATTGAAAGGCCGCCAATAGTAATACCCAGGGCTTCTTTTTTGAGTCTAAGGCCGCGACAATCAGGACAAACCTTTTCCCTCATGTATTTTCTGATTTCTTCTTTGACCCAATCGCTTTCACTCTCCTGATATTTTCTTTCAAGTTCGGGGATAAAACCGATAAACTTTTGCCAAATTGAAGTTTCTTTGCCAAACCTATTGGTTCCGTATACTTTGTAAAGTTTGTCTCCGGTTCCGTAAAGAAGTATAATTTTGCTTTCTTCTCTTAAGTTTTTTATTGCCGTATGGGTGTCAATCTTATTTTCCTCACACATTTTTTTAACAATTCTTCCGTACCAGGTTTCGTGCTCAAACATGTTGGAAAAGGGAAGGATCCCCCCTTCCATAATTGTCAGTTCTTCGGAAAATATTAATTCGGGATCCGCTTTTAGGATTTTCCCCAAACCGGTACATGTTTGGCATGCTCCTTGAGGGGAATTAAAAGAAAAGCTTCTGGGTTCAATTTCCGGTAAGCTAATGTTGTCAACAGGACAGGCAAACCGTTCGGAGAAAAGATGATCTTCAAATTTCTTTGGGGTAGTCGGAAGACTAAATTCTTTATCCAATACTTTAGACAGAACAACCAAGCCCTCAGACAGATTAAGGGACTGCTGAATTGAATCTGCCAGACGGTTTCTCAATTCACTTTTAGAAGATTTACCCTTAAGACTGTCCCTTCCAAGAGCAATTCTGTCAACAACCGCTTCGATTGTGTGTTTGTTGGTTTTAATTAAGACAATGTCTTCCGAAAGATCATGCACAAAGCCGTCAATCCGGACTTGTCTGTAGCCTTTTGATTTAAGATTTTCAAAAAGCTGAGAAAATTCCCCCTTTCTGGCTTCAACCATCGGGGAAAGAACTAAAAACCAGCTTTTTTTATCACTTTTAAGAGTACTTTCAATAAGTTCCACTGCTTGGTCAACCACCTGGTCTACTGTTTGATGTGAAATTTCCCTTCCACAGACAGGACAATGGGGATGGCCAATGCGTGCAAAAAGAAGCCTTAAGTAGTCATATATTTCGGTTACCGTTCCAACCGTACTTCTGGGATTATGGGAAGTGGTTTTTTGATCAATTGAAATTGCCGGAGAAAGCCCTTCAATAGAATCCACATCAGGCTTTTCCATGATTCCGAGAAATTGCCTTGCATATGAAGAAAGGCTTTCCACATACCTTCTCTGCCCTTCGGCATAAAGAGTATCAAAAGCCAGGGAACTTTTTCCGCTGCCGGAGACACCGGTTAATACCACAAGTTTATTTTTGGGAATATCCAAATTAATGTTTTTTAAATTGTGCTGTCGAGCTCCTCTTATTTTAATTAAATTATCCATACAAAAGGCCCGCCGGTTTTAAACGGTGGACGGGTCAAGTATACCAACTTAAGCTTCAATCAGGAAGTGCTTTTTTTACAGTTTCCCACTACTGTAGCTTCTAGCCCTTCAGTGCTTTCCTTTTCCAATAGGTTGGCGGCAGCCCTTCTTACCCCGATACCGCTCCAAACAAGATCCCAAAGGCAACCCTTTTTCGGATTGCAAGGTATTTCCAATCTTTGATCGTTAAGATATGCAATTATTTTTAAATCACAGTCGTTTTTGGCTTCATTTTCTTTCATGGTGTCATTTCCCGTATTCTATCACGGATTTGGGCAGCAAGTTCAAAGTTAAGATCCTGTGCAGCAATTCGCATTTCAGTATTTAAGTTTTTGATTAGGCGCTTTTTTTCCATGGGTGTCATTGCATCAATTTCCATATGAGGCAAACTTTCAAAAACAGGCTCTTTTGATCCGAAAACCCAAGGGGCTTTTTCTTTTTCTTCCCTATCGGTCAGTTTTTCCCTAATGGGTTTGGTGATACTTTTTGGGGTTATGTGGTGTTTTTTGTTGTAGGAAACCTGATAAGTACGTCTCCTGGTAACCTCCGTAAGGGCTTTTTGCATGGAACCTGTTATATGGTCGGCATACATAATTACCCGTCCCTCAACGTGTCTGGCGGCCCTACCCATCGTTTGAATAAGCGTTACATCGCTTCTCAAAAACCCTTCCTTATCAGCATCCAGAATTGCCACAAGGCTTACTTCGGGCAGGTCCAACCCTTCCCTGAGAAGGTTAATTCCTACCAATACGTCGTATTTGCCTTTCCTAAGGTCGTCAAGTATGTCACCCCTGTCCAGAGTGGCTACATCTGAGTGGAGATATTGAACTTTTAACCCTTGTTCAACCAAATACGAAGTCAGATCCTCGGCAGTTTTTTTGGTTAGGGTGGTAACCAGGGTTCTTTGCTTTTTAATTACAACTTTCTTTATTTCTTCTATAACATCGGAAACTTGGTTTTTTACTGGCCTAATATCAACTAAAGGATCCGGAATCCCGGTTGGGCGTACTAGAAGTTCTGTGGTTTTTCCTCCACTCATACCAATTTCCCATTGGTTAGGGGTTGCGCTACTTGCTATGAAATTTGGGATTCTACGCATAAACTCCTCAAATCTTAGGGGTCTGTTGTCAAGTGCCGATGGAAGCCTAAATCCGTAATCAATTAAAGTTTGTTTTCTGGAAAGGTCTCCACGGTACATTCCTCTTACTTGGGGAAAGGTAATATGGGATTCGTCAACCATCAAAAGCCATTTATCTTTATAGGGTTTATTAAAATAGTCCAAAAGGGAAAAAGGAGAGTCTCCGGGTCTTCTTCCGTCAAAATATCTCGAATAGTTCTCAATCCCTTTGACGTAGCCTACCTCCTTAATCATTTCAGTATCGTAAGTAACTTTTTGGGCCAGTCTGTGGGCTTCCAAATCTTTCCCTTGTTTTTTAAGCTGGGCGACTCTTACTTTAAGGTCTTTTGTTATTTCATCAAATGCTGATCCGTGCGTGGTAGGATCGGTCATGAAATGCTTGGCAGGATAAAGTGTGAAGTTTGATGAGGAAAACCCGGTTTTGTTTGTGGATTTATTGCCTGTAAGAGGATTTATAAATTCAACTTTGGCAATTTTTTCCCCGTCAAACTCTATATGGACACCATCATCAAGGTAGGCAGGATAAATATCAATGGCGTTTCCTCTGACTCTAAAGGTTCCTCTGTTAAATCCAAAGTCACTTCTTTCATACTGAAGGTCTACTATACGATCAATTATTTGCTGCCGTGTTATTTCCATTCCCTCTTTTAATTCCAGAACAAATTTACCGTACTCAAGGGGAGAACCGATGTTGTAAATACAGGAAACTGATGCGACCACAATGGTATCGTTTCTGGTCAAAAGATTGGCTGTTGTGGCAAGCCTTAGTTTGTCTATTGTCTCGTTTATGTCAGCATCTTTTTCTATATAAGTATCGGTTGAAGGAATGTATGCTTCCGGCTGGTAATAATCGTAATATGAGACAAAGTAAGAAACCGCGTTTTCGGGAAAAAAATCCCTAAGTTCCTGGTAAAGTTGAGCGGCCAGGGTTTTGTTGTGGGAGACTATAAGTGTTGGTCTTTGCACTTCGGCAATAACCTTGGCTAAAGTGAAAGTTTTTCCGCTTCCGGTTACTCCCAAAAGAGTTTGATATTTTTCCCCTTTGGCAATTCCCTTTGAAAGATTGACGATGGCTTTTTCCTGACCAGGAATGGCTTTATATTTTGATTTAAATTTGAATTTCATTTTTCTATTTTATCATTTAATTAATTAAAATTTTCGTGAAATGTTAGGTTTTGCACCGGAAAGATCTAGTTGACGTGTTCGGGTTTTATTTGTATAAAAAAGTATGGCATTAATTGTATACAAAAGGCAAAAGCAAATCTTAAGTTTTATTAAGCAATATATTCAAATTAATGGGACGGCTCCCACTCTAAAGCAAATTGCAGGTGCAATCGGAGTTTCGTCTCTGGCCACCGTTCATGAGCACCTTCAGGCTCTTGAGGCAAAGGGTTTAATCAGTAGAAAAACCGGAAAAATGAGATCTATTGATTTGGTTGAAGAGACAATCAACTTTGACCAAAAAGAAGGCTTTGAGGCTCCTATCCTGGGCTTTATTGCGGCTGGTTCGCCCATTGAGCCTTATACTGACCCTAATGCCACAATCGGAATTCCGGCCGCTTTTGTAAGCGGTAAAAAAAGAACTTACGTTTTGCAGGTTAGAGGGGAAAGTATGATTGAGGAAGGGATAATGGACGGAGACCATGTGATTATCGAGCAGGCAGAAGGGGCCACGAACGGAGAAATAGTTGTAGCTCTATTGGATAACGGCATGGCAACCTTAAAAAGATTTTTCAAAGAGGCCACGCGCATTAGGCTTGAGCCGGCAAACGCTAAGATGCGTCCTATTTTTGTCAAAAACGTAAGAATTCAAGGCAAAGTTGTAGGCTTGGTAAGAAGATATCAGAATTAATCCTTCCTTTTGATATGCCTGTAAATGTAAGCCGCCGCCAATAAAACTCCGATTCCGATAATTGCAAATTGAAACTTTCTAAAAAAAGGTTCTACTGCCTGCCAGTTCTGACCCAGAGTAAGACCTAAATAAGCTAAAACTCCGGACCATATAAACGAACCGATAAAAGTAAGAAGGGTAAAAAGCTTAATGTCCATTTTGGCAATTCCTGCCGGTAGAGAAATAAATGTGCGAACAATTGGAAGAAGTCGGGATCCAAAAGTAATTCCTTGTCCGTATTTTTCAAACCATCTTAAGGATTTATCAAAGTCTTTTTCGTGAATCAATAGATATTTGCCCCATTTTTTTATGGCAACTCTGATCCATTCCTCCCCCATTCTCTCCCCCAGCCAAAAAGCAAGAAGGGAACCTATTACGTTTCCTATTGCCCCTATAAGAATTGCTATCCAAATATTAAGAACACCTATTCCGCAAAGAAAACCGGCAAAGACCATTGTTACTTCGGAAGGAATAGGAACAAGGGCCGACTCAAGTGTCATCAGTATAAAAATTGCAAAATATCCGTGAGAAGAGATAAGCGAGGTAATAGTTGAAGCAAGAACTTCCATTATATGAACCATATTTCAGAAATTATACAGATTAAATATCAAATTGTGAATCTAGTAAATTATGCCCGCTCATGTCGGAAGGGGCGGAAATGCCCAGAAGCTTTAAAACGGTCGGTGCAACATCCGCCAAAATACCGGTTGTCAGAGTAACGGGTTTGCCTACAAGTTTTTGAGAAATTACTATGAAAGGAACAGGGTTTTTATTATGTTCCGTATCAATAGCTCCGGTTTCGTTGTTAATCATCTCCTCAACATTTCCGTGATCTGCCGTTACGATCATTGTTCCGCCATAGGCCAGAATCCAGTCACTAAGCCTTCCCAGACATTCGTCTACCACCTGACAAGCTTTAACTGAGGCCCCGATACTTCCTGTGTGACCGACCATGTCCGGATTGGCATAATTAATCAATACAAATTTGTAGTCCGGAGATTGCTTTAATCTTGCTATAAGAGCGTCAGTCATTTCAACTGCACTCATTTCTGGTTTAAGGTCATAAGTTGCAACTTTAGGAGAGGGAATGATTAGTCTTTCCTCACCCTCAAAAGCCTGCTCTTTTTGTCCGTTAAAATAAAATGTGACAAACCTTTCTTTTTCGCTTTCGGAAACTCTCAACTGTCTGTAGCCTGCTTCCGAAATAACGCGACCCAAAGGTATTTGTACCGTTTCCGGGGGAAACGCAACCTTGGCGCCTGAGGCTACTAAAGATTTTTCATATTCAGTCATGGTAACAAAATACAAATTCTTAAGTTCAGGTCCTCGGGCAAAAGGCTCGGGAAGTTCTTGGGCAGGTTGTGTTAAATGAGATTTTCGATACTTAACCAGATAAGGGTCAAAACCAATTGTGGTATTGGCTTTACTGAAATCATCAAACACAAAAGCGCGGGAAAGTTGGCGTGGTCTATCAATTCTGAAATTAAAAAAAATGGCTGCATCGTTATCCCCAACGGATGCCAATGGAGTTCCATCAGTACTGGAGATTACCAAAGGCTCAATAAATTCATCTGTTTTCCCTTCAGCGTATGAAGCATCTATTCCTTCTTCCGGAGATCTAACAAGCTGCCCTTTGGCTTGAGTTAAAGCAAAATAGGCTTTAGCGGTTCTATCCCAGCGCATATCTCTATCCATAGCCCAATATCTGCCCATGACAGAAGCTATTTGGCCGATTCCCTGTTTTTTTAAAAGATCTTTTAACTGGGCAATATATATTTTGGCTGAGGTTGGAGGAGAATCCCTGCCGTCGGTAAATAAATGGAGAAAAAGTCTTTTGAAATCATTTCTTTTGCAAAGCTCAATAAGCGCAAAAAGATGTTCAAGGCTACTGTGAACTCCGCTTGCTCCAATAAGACCCAGAAGGTGTAGATTGCTGTTGTTTGTTTTTGCATGAGTAATGGCGTTAACTAAAACCTCATTTTTGTAAAACGAGCCGTCGGCAATATTCATATTGATCCGAAGCAAATCCTGATAAACAATTCTTCCGGCCCCGAGGTTCAAATGTCCCGTTTCGGTATTTCCCACTTCCCCCCTGGGAAGCCCCACAGCGTCACCGGATGCGGAAAGTTGTGTATGAGGATAAGAAGCCATAAACTTATTCATATTAGGAGTTTCGGCCTGTGTAACCGCGTTTCCTGGCCCGGGAGCCGCCAGTCCCCAACCGTCTAAAACCGCCAAAATTACCGTTTTTGAAGAATCTTCCTGCATTTTATTTCATTTGAGACAATTCCTGTTCAATTGCTGCCAAGCGGTTGTATTTTGCGACACGTTCACCCCGGGCCGGAGCACCTGACTTGATATAGTCCGCCGCAATCCCCACCGCAAAGTCGGCAATAAAGCTGTCATTTGTTTCTCCCGACCTGTGGGAAACGACTATTTTCCATCCGGCATCCTTGGCCGCTTTGACGACATTCAGAGTTTCGCTTACGGTTCCTATCTGATTGGGTTTAATAACTGCACCGTTACAGGACTTTTCCTCAATTGCTTTTTTGACTCTTTTAAGGTTTGTGGCCAAGAGGTCATCACCTACAACAATAAGATCGTTGGACATTTCGCTTGTTAATCTCTTCCAGCTGTCCCAATCGTCCTCGTAAAAAGCATCCTCGACAATTGCCAGTTTAAATTGGCTAAATAAGGATTTGTAAAATTCCAAAAAGGCAACATCATCCATTCCGCTGCTTTTATCTTTAATTGTGTAAAGACCGTCCTTGTAAAAGGTATTGGCAGCAACATCCAAGCCAAGAAACACATCCAGTCCGAGTGAATACTTGGTTTCTTTAATGGATTCAACAAAAACTTCGAATGCATCCGTGTTCGTAAAAAGGTTGGGGGCATACCCGCCTTCCTGGCCGACAGAGTGAATGGCCCCTCTTCTTGCAAGGTTGGCGCCAATTGTTTGGTATATTTCCGCACCGATTTGTAATCCTTCCGCAAAACTTTTGTTGCTTGCAGGAACTACCCAAAATTCCTGAAAGTCCAGGTTTCCCGCACCGTGTTTACCTCCGTTTATCATATTAAAAAGAGGTATGGGAATTTTTATTTTTTGGTTAATGCCGATTTTATTGGCCAAGGAATATACCCATGAATAAAGAGGTTGATTAACGGCCATTGAAGCACATTTTGTTACAACTTCAGAAATGGAAAGAATGGCATTTGCACCATACTTGGATTTGTTTTCGGTTCCATCCATGCTTATCAACTTTTTGTCTATCCCAACCTGGTCGGTAGGGTCCATTCCAACCACAGCCGGACCGAGTACGCTATTTACATTTCTTACAGCCTGGGCAACACCCTGGCCTAAATACCTGGGATTGTTTATGTCTCTTAATTCCAAAGCTTCATGAGTTCCTGTTGAAGTTCCTGCAGGAACCGAAGAAACTCCCACTTGGCCGCTTTCCAACATGCAAGCGGTTTCCACCGTCGGGATTCCTCTTGAATCAAGTATTTCCCGGGACCAAATGTGGGTTATTTTTGCCATTTTTTTAAATATCTTTTTCTGCTTCCGCCACAACTCCTCTAACCCTGTCTATTGCGTCGGGATTAACGGAAATTGCCGTTATACCCCATCTTACCAATTTTTTAACCAAATCTTCATATTCACTTGGTGCCTGACCGCAAATTGAAGTTGTTATGCCGGCGGCAGAGCACTTTCTGATAACTCGCTTTAATGCCCATAAAACGGCAGGACTTCTTTCGTCAAATTCCTGAGCCACTTCAGAGTTGTCTCTGTCGGTTCCTTCTATAAGCATTGTTAAATCATTGCTTCCTATAGAAATTCCGTCAATCCCAACTTTAATAAAATCTTCAATCAAAATTACATTTACCGGGATTTCCACCATCATCAGAAATTTAAAGGATGGTTTTTCAAAAAGGTCGCTTGTTGCCACAAGTCTTCTTACTCGGGAAAGTTCCTCAGGGGATCTGACAAAGGGGATCATCAAATGGAGATTGTCGTATTTTTCTCTTACTTTTTTAATGGCCGAAAGCTCCAGGTTAAAAACCTCCGGACTGGAAATGTACCTGGCCGCTCCGCGAAAACCCAACATGGGGTTAGGTTCCACAGGCTCCCAAAATTTTCCGCCCTCAAGACTTCTGTACTCGTTAGTTTTAAAGTCTGTAGCCCGATATGTAACGGGTCTGGGGGAAAAAGCCTTACAAAATGTAGTCAAGTCCTCTGTAAGTTTAGCGACAAATTTTTCCTGTTCTTTTCTTTTGATTGCTTCTTTGGGATGAATCCCGATGTTGGCAATCATGAATTCCGCACGCAAAAGTCCAACCCCGTCAACATTTCTTTTGGCAATTTGTTTGGCTCTATCCGGTTCGGCTAAATTTACATAAATTTTTGTAGCAGTTTTTGTTTTTGTGTGTTTGGGTTTTTCAGAAACAAAGGCTTTAGATTGGGATTTAAAACCCGCTCCCGAATAGATTTGTCCA
>Ga0208375_1003660_pt1 | contig 12835 bp, 14 predicted proteins | sample RifOxyD1_FD_184038 | JGI IMG/M metagenome (GOLD analysis project Ga0208375, IMG submission 184038) | Soil microbial communities from Rifle, Colorado - Rifle Oxygen_injection D1 (SPAdes) | ecosystem: Environmental > Terrestrial > Deep subsurface > Rock core/Sediment | place: Rifle, Colorado... | reverse complement strand
TTCAAACACTCCTGTTTTGGGTCGCTTAATGCATTATGATATCCTGGCGCTGACTCTCTGCCCATTCGCCCTCCAAAATATAAATATGGATAGGAAGAAGCGAAAAATAATACAAAAATAAGCAGAAACAATAAAAAAATCTTTTTATCAATATTCTTTAAAAATACGCTGAATATAATTCCTACAAAACCGTAATAAAGTATGTTGATAATAAAATATAAAAAGACAACTAAAATCCAATTCAGATCACCATATAAGTTTATAATAACAATAAAAGCTCCGGGGAGGGCAAAAACTATAAAACCCAAGAGATTATAAAGCAATGGAATTGCCAACAATGGTAAAAGACTAAAAATAAGCCCCGATACGGATCCATAAATAAACGACTTAAATAATTTGTTCATTTAATTTTCCTATTCTGGGAAAATAGGATGATTAATTACTTTTTTATTTTAATAAAATTTATGACTTTTTTTAACTACTTGACAAGCGCCCTTAATTTGCTATACTGAAAATAGATTTATATGAAAAGGCACTTCTTAAGGTTCCGTCCTTAAGCGGTGCTTTTTCTTTTATATTCTAACTTTTCTTTAAGATTATCTAAAAATACCAATTTCTCTTTTGCTGTTCTTTTTAAAAGCGATGAACAAGTTTTAAAATATGGGCTTATTACACTTTTTAGTTTATTTTTTGAATAAAAATAATCAACCAAAGAATAAAAATCGCCATCGCTCGTTACAATAACGGCTTTATCAAACTTATTTTCGTGAAAATCAATCATTGCCCTCAAAACTAAATCGGCGTCAACATTGCCTTTTCGTTCTTCGTTATCAAGGACTGGCTTGAAAGCCATGGTATACCCATATTCCTGAAAAGCATTATACATTCTTTGATATTCTGCAACAAAACCTACAAAATAATATGACCTTAAAATACCATATTTCTCCCTCAAATATATTCTAAATCTTTTCATATCCAAAACCCACCCCAGGCTTTTTACGCCAAGGTTTAAATTCTGGCCATCAATATATGCAAAATTATTTTCTTTTGAATTCATTTCTGATATAATTTAGTTAGTGGACTTCGACGGGATTTGCACAAAAGATCTGCTTATCTAAGCGGGTTTTTTGTTGCTATTTTTCTTTGGCAGGGGATTCTTCTGTTTTTTCTTCTTTTGTTTCCTCTAATTTTTTACTCTTTTTTGTTTTTTTCTCTTTTTTTGGTTTCGATGCCGCAGCATCGTCCTGAGCCGCGTCGAAGGATTCACCCTCTTTTTTTTCGCCTTCTTCTGCTGGAGTTTCACTTGTTTTAATGTCTATTTTCCAGCCGGTTAAGTTGGCTGCCAATCTTACGTTTCTGCCGTCTTTACCAATAGCTAAAGACAGCTGGTCTTCTGGCACCACAACAACAGCTGTATTTTTTTCTTCCACCTTCACTTCAATAATTTTAGCAGGAGATAAGGCATTTGCAATATATTTTTCAACATTTTCCTGCCATGAAATAACATCAATTTTTTCGCCTCCTAATTCATTTATCACTGCCATAATTCTTGTGCCTCTTTGCCCAACCATGGCCCCTATTGGGTCAACTCCTTCTTCTGTTGAAGCAACCGCAATTTTTGTGCGAAAACCCGGCTCTCTGGCAATTGATTTTATTACAACGGTTTCTGAAGCAACTTCGGGCACTTCTAATTCAAATAATCTTGAAATTAATTTTGGATATGCTCTTGAAAGCATTACAACAGAACCCTTTGGAGTATCTTCAACTTTTAATATATAAAGTTTTAATCTTTGGCCGGGCCTATAAAATTCCCCTGGAATTTGCTCTTCCCTGCTTAAAATTCCCAATGTTTTTCCAATGTCAACAAAAACTGTGTGGCCCTCAACCCTTTGAACAATGCCTGAAATTATTTCTCCTTCCCTTGATTTATATTCTTCAGAAATTGTTTCTTTTTCCGCCTCTCTGATTTTTTGCAAAATAACCTGTTTTGCTGTTTGGGCAGCAATCCTGCCGTAATCCTGTTTTGAAACCAAAGGAATTTCTATTTCTTCGCCCGCTTTAATTTTTGGGTAGTCCTTCTTTGCATCCTCTAACATTATGTGTTTTTCTGAGTTAAAAATAAATTTTTTAGGAGTTTCTTCCGTTGCCTCGCCAGAGCCTGTGGCGTAGGCGGGTCCTTCCCTGTATTCTTCTCTTGGCATTTCTTTCTTTTCTTTTCCCGATTCCATCGAGGATCCTCGATCGCTCCGATTGCTTCGTGAGTCCACGACTTTGTCGGGACCTTGCGATCGGGACATTTCCTCAATTTCCTCTGCTGTATAAAGCATCGATTTGTCTACAACCAGCTTTATCTGCCAAAACTTCACCTCTCCGGAGACAGGATTAAATTTTGCCTTAATTTTTTGGCCCTTTTTGCCATAGTCTTTTTTGTAGGCCGTAGCTATGGCAGATTCAATTGTTTCTATAATTTTTTCGGGCGAAATTCCTCTTTGCTCGGCAATCTGCGCCAAAGCTCCTTTAAATGATTTTATATCCATGCGATTTGCGATACTAATATACTAATTATACTAATGACGGAATACGAATTTTTTATTCGTATTATTAGTATGCATTCGCATATTGGCATCGCATTAATTTAAAAAAATATGCCCGTGGTCAAACGGACATATTCTACTGTTTCTCAATTATTATGTTAGTTTACCAAAAGTAAAACCTGCTGTCAACCTATTTATTTATCTTCAACAACGTTTTCAAAATATTCAATCTGCGTGTGTCCGGCACCCGTAGAAACTGCGATTATATCAATTTGGCAGGGAGTGTTTTGCGGATACTTTTGTTTTTGGAGCCAAATTTCAGCTAACTGCCTTAATTTTCTCTGCTTTCTAAAATTAACATGCTCTTCAGGATAAAAATTATTTTCTGCAGAAAGGGCCTTAACCTCCACAAAATGAATTACTCGCCCTGAACCTGTTAAGGGGTTTATCCTTTTAAAAAAATCTTTTAATCCACCTTTTTTCCGAGCGATAATGTCAATTTCTCCACAGAATAAAACACAATTTCTCTCCAGTATCTTATACCCTTTTTTAACAAGATATTCACAAGCTAAATCTTCGCCTTTGTTCCCTATCTCTTTTGTACTCATATCTCTTTGTTTGTGGCGCCATTAAAACTATCAACTGATATATTTTTGCTTCAAAGATTCTGCGAAAATATTCATTTCTTCTTGATATCGGGCCAATTGCTCTTGTAAATCTGATTTTTGTTCTGGAGTTAAATCTTTTTCTCCTACTGGCTGATGCCCTTGGCTCCCACCCAAATTATAAATATCAAATTGTCCAGCTTCTTTCTCATGAATTACTAAACGAACATGCTCGGGCGTTGTACTATCTTTATAAAAATCTTTTAAAAGCAAATCTGCCTTCTTTGCTATTTCTTTATTTTCTTGACGCCATTTTTCATAATTTTGCGTTTCTTTTAAGCCCCTAAATTCTTGCCAGTGGGCGTTGTGTAAAATCGTTGTTTTGACATCTTCTGGCAACAGTCCGTATTTTTTGGCAACTTTTTTAATTATTTTTTCCTGCCCCACAAATCTTTTTTCTGGCTGGTCTGGAGCGCTTATTTCAACGCAAGGGAGCACTATCCCTGTTTCGTTTTCTTGATAAACTATATGTCCCTCACATGATTGTGAAGTTAAAATTTCAAAAAGATTAAGGGCGACAATAATTCTTACTATACCGCCTTCAATGCCAGATATTTTTTCAACATCTTTTTCTTTTTTTATCCATTCGGCCTCTTTTCTTGAATGGGGTTGTATCTCAACGGGTGTTTCTTCAGAATATTGTTCTCTTTCTCTCATGTTTTTATTTTGTTTTGCTGAATGGCGGGTATAATTGTTTATCTATTGTTCTTTCAAAACAAACTCTGCCAGTTGAATGTTGCCAGTTGTCTGCCGAAGGTTTTCCTAAAATACCTACTACGCGAGGCTGCGCATATTGGTCGTTTCCTTCTTTGTTAAATACAGCGCAAAGCTCAAAAGACAAATTTTCTTTATCTATTATATTATATTCATAACTTTCTCCAGTTTGCGGGTCAACTGGAACTTTAAAACCAGAAATAGGGTCGTTTAAATCAGATAGGGAATTGGGAAGCGTTTCTTTGCTCTGCCAATAATTTACAATCTGATATTGCGTTTCCTGCAAGTTGCTGATTTTTTTCTGGTCTATTTTAACTAACCCAGCAGACGCAGGAGAGCCTATTACAAAAAACGAGGCAACAATTCCTATTAAAACTAATGCTCCCGTAACCCATGCAAAATATTTTCCTGATTTTGCAGGAGTGTCGCGCCGCACATCATCTAAATAATATCCAAAAACAAATCCAGCAACTATGAGCACAGACAATGCCTTCAAAATAAATTTAAAAGTTGTTTCTCCTCCCAAAAGATTATTTATAACTGTAATAAGGTCTATAACCACAACTAAGGCTGCAATAAAAAGCGTGAGATAAAGCAACCACTTTCTTATTTTTGATTCTCTTACAACAGCTTCTTTGGCGTAAATTTTATTTAAATACCACGATACAAAAATAAAAAGCGGAAAAACAATAAATAAAGATGAAACTGAAAACCTTATAAGGTCTACTGAATAGCTAAGCGAATATTGATATGCCAATATGTCTGGCATAAAATAATTTATAAACTGCCACAGCAAAGTCACAAAACTTATTGCTGACCAGTAAAGCGTTACTATCGCCAAAAGATGCAAAAATAAATCTCTTGGAATGTTCCTCTTTGGAAAAGTTGTTTCTTGTTCCATAATATATTTTTTATAATACGTATTACAATACGTATTAAAATTTAATAATATTTTATTTATTATATATCACCCTTAACTTCTTTTTCCAGCCTATCTAAAAATTTTCTAGAATATTCTATTCTGTCTTTTCCAATTTTTTTTGCTTTTTTTGTATAAAGTTTATCTGCTAAAAATTTTATTTTTATTTCAAATTCTATGTGCGTGCTATGCTTTGTCTTGTCTTGTATCCTGCCATTTATTTTACCGCCAAGATTTTCTTTTATATAATCATCCAGATTATCTGCTTTTTTATATATATGCGCTCCATGTTTCCCAATCCATGCAAAACCCCTGGCAAGTCCAATTGCGCCCGCTGCGTCTAATTTATCGGCATCAAACAAAATTTTTGCTTCTAATGTTTTCGGCTCGTGTTCATTTTTATATCTATGAGAAATAATGCAATCACAAATATGATCTATTTTATCAGTAGAAAATCCTAATTTTTCTAAAATAGGCCTTGCCATTTTGGCGCTTTCAATTGCGTGGTCGGTTTTACCTGTTGGGTCGTCCATTTCTTTTTTGCCGCCGATATCGTGGAGCAAAGTGGCTATTTTAATAACCTCTAAATCAACTTTTTCCCTTTTTGCCAAATGCATAGCCATATTAAAAACTCTCATGACATGATCAAAATTATGTCCAGAACATTCTTTAAGCTCTTTTTCAATAATTTCTTTTATTTTCTCAAATTTTTCTCCCATATTTTTTGATTATACCACTTTATTATTATATTCCCTATCAAAATACGTATTTGAATACGTATTTGAATACGTATTTAAAAATTTGCCATTTTTGCTTTTGGTCCCTCCTTTGTTTCGCCGAAGTTTTTAGCGGAGGCGGGTTTTTCTTCTTCATCATCCTCTTCATTTTCATTTTCATCCTCGTCTTCCAAAAATCCGCCCGCCTGCAAGGTCCATAATTTTTTGTACAAACTGTCTTTTTTCTCCAAAAGATGGCTGTGGCTTCCTTCTTCAACAATTTTGCCGTTATCTATAACAATAATCCTGTCCATTTTTTGGACTGTTGACAGGCGATGGGCAATTACAATCACGGTTTTATTTTGCATTAAAGTATTTAGGGCGTCTTGTATAAGCATTTCAGAATTAGAATCTAAACTTGAAGTTGCTTCATCTAAAATTAAAATTGGCGCTGATTTTAAAATTGCCCTGGCAATTGCCACCCGCTGGCGCTCGCCTCCGGACAATTTAATTCCCCGTTCGCCAACATAAGTTTCAAATCCAAAAGGCATATCTTTTATAAATTCATCACAATGGGCCAAGCTTGCAGCTTTTTCTATTTCCTTTGCCTCGCCGACTTGTCCCGCCGAAGATTCATCGTAGGTGGAAGCTTTGGCGAAGGCGGGTTCTTCGCTTACTTTCCCATAAGCAATGTTTTCTGCTAAAGTCCTATGAAACAAAACCGGGTCTTGCGGAACCATTGAAATATTTTTTCTCAAGCTTTGCTGAGTTACTTCTGCAATATCCTGGCCGTCTATTAAAATTTTTCCAGAAGTGGCAACGTATAATCTTAAAAGCAACCTTACAACAGTTGTTTTTCCTGCTCCCGAAGGGCCGACCAAGGCCACTTTCTCTCCCGGATTAATTATTAAATTAATTTTTTTTAACACTTCCCTTGTCTGGTTAAAACTAAACGTTAAATCTTTAAATTCAATTTTTCCTTTATTTGCTATTAATTTTTTTGCCAAAGGAATATCTTTTATTTCATGCGGTAAAAGTAAAATTTCAACCATTTCTTTTGAATCGGCGTAGCTTTGGTAAATATCTTTTATTATTCTGGAAAAATCCCACATTTTACTTGCCAATTCAATAATATAAATTTGCACGACAACAAAAACGCCTATGGTAATTAACCCTTGTTGCCAATATTTTATGGCAAAATAAAAAATTAAAAATTCTATTAAAAAAATCAAAAACGCCTGAAATGCGTCAAGTATTGCGTCTATGTTCCATGAAAGCCTGGTTTTTTTAAATTGCTCTTCGGTGACTTTTTTAAAACCTGCCGACTCTTTTTTAACTCCACCAAAAAGCTGTATGGTATTTTGATTTGTTAAAGCATCTGCCAGATAACCCGTTGTTTTTGAATCAACTTCGGCCACTTCAATATCATATTTTATTTTCCAGCGGGAAAAGAAAAAATTAAAAGTTAAAAGGGTTAAAAGCCACAAAACCAATATTAAGGCTATAACCGGATTTATAAATAATAAAATAGATATTATTACAATAATTTGGGTTGCCAAAGGAATAATGCTAAAAAGCAACCTGTCTGTGAGCCTTTCAAATGCTCTGGCAAAACGGTTAACCCTTTGCACAATGGAGCCCGTAAAATTATTGCTAAAATAGCTATAAGAATGCTCCATTAAATAATCAAAAGAGCCCTGTTTTAACTGGGCAATTGTTTTTGGCTGAAAAATGTTTATTGCATAAGAAACCAATCTCCAAAAAATCCAAACTGTTGCATGCAGAAAAGCTATTTTTATAATAATTAACACCAAAGATCCTGCTGCAGTTTCGCTTCGGTCGGCAAGCGAAATTATATCAAAAAAATCTTTATAAAAAAGCGGAATAAAAGAAAATATAACATTATTTAAAATAATGCAAAAAAATATGACAAAAAACCAAATTCTTACTCCTTTCATTCCATTCCAAAACGCCGAAATAACATCTTTCGGTCCTGTGGCAGGATAAACAATATTATTTTGTAATTTTTCTTTTGGCATAAATTTATGGTGGACCCACCGGGAGTCGAACCCGGACTTCGTCAATGCGAATGACGCGTAATGCCATTTTACTATAGGCCCATTTTATTTGATTATGTCAGGGCGCTGGGAGTTGAACCCAGTCTACACCCGTCCGAGGGGTGCGTACTACCGTCATACTCCGCCCTGTTTTGTTTACTTAATCGTTTACTGAAACGTTTCAGTAAACGATTAAGTAACCCAGTATTTTTGTTTGGTCATTTCGTCTGTTTTTGTTTCAACTTCCATTTTTTCTTTTTTTGATTTTTCTGCTAATTTTTGTAATTCTTTATCTGATAATTCTCCTAATTTTTCAGCTTCTTTTTGCAAAAATTCTTTATTGTTTTTTTTAGGGTCGTCTAAAACATATCCTAAAAGAATATCTAAAATCTGGCCAATTTTCGGGCCCGGGTTTATTTTTAAAATATTCATCAAATCGTTTCCGTTAATTTTAAGCATTTTAGCTGAAATTGGGTCCTGCGAAACCTTATCAATCAGATATTTTAAATGCCTTAATTTATAGGGTTCGGCTTTTGGCGCGCCAGAACCAATTCTGTCTGCCTGCCTTACCTGCAAAAGTTCTTCAATATTTTCTGGCCCAACATTTTTAAGCAATCTTCTTACAGATGATTCTCCGACTTCTCCCACATTGTAATAAAATAAATGAAACCTTACCAGTTTTGTAATTTTTTCAACATCTTTTTTAGAAAATTTTAATCTGTTTAAAATCTGAAAAGTTATTTTAGCTCCCACAACTTCGTGGTTGTAAAAAGTAGCTTCTTCTCCTTCTCCTGCTTTTACTTTTGGCTTTGCAATGTCATGCAAAAGAGCTGCCATTCTTACATACATATTAAATTTTTTCTTTGCAGTATATCCCAACGATTTTAAGGCATGCCAATAACAATCATAAATATGGTGCTTGTTTTGGCTTACGCCGTAATTATCCAGCAATTCTGGCACAACATATTTTAACAAATTTAGCTCTCTTAATAATTCAATTCCTTCTAATGCTTTGTCGGACATAATTATTTTTACAAATTCATCTCTTATTCTTTCTTGTGAAATCGCTTCTAACCAAATACAATTTTTTTTGATTGCTCCTGCAGTTTCGTTTTCTATTGCAAAGCCGAGAGTTGTTGCAAATCTTACTGCCCTTAACATTCTTAAAGCATCTTCGCTGAATCTCTCCTGCGCATTTCCCACGGCTCTTATAAGTTTCTTTTCTAAGTCCTTTTGGCCATCAAATAAATCCGTAATTTCCTTTTTTTCGCTCATTGCCATCGCATTAATCGTAAAATCTCTTCTACTTAAATCCTCCTGCAATGTTTTTGCATATTGCACTTGGTCTGGGTGCCTTTTATCAGAATATTTTGTCTCTAATCTGTAAGTTGTAATTTCAACCTCTGGTATTTTTTTGTCCCGATTGCTTCGCAATCGGGGATCCTCGACGATTTTGTCGTCGGGACTTTTTGTTCTGACTGTAACTGTTAAAAATTTATTTTCGTAAAAGCTATTTTCAAATATTTTTTGAATTTCTTCTGGTTTTGCATTTGTAGTAACATCCCAATCCTTAGGCTCTTTGTCTAACAAAAAATCACGCGCGCATCCGCCCACGATATACGCCTCAAAGCCTGCTTTTTGCAGGCTGGCGATAATACTTTTTACTTCCTTTGGAATTGCCATATAACATTAAAATTTTATTGTTTATTCTAACATAAATCTTGTTTTTTTTCAATTTGTCTATGATTGTTTAATACGAACTTCTATAATATAATAAATTTAATACATATAAGAGTTCATATATCATATGCAAATGAGATTAAAAGATAAAAAAAGGGCCATCGATCTTCGTCTTAAGGGTAAAACCTACAATGAAATAAGGGCTTCTATCCCCAATTTATCAAAATCAACCATATCTGGTTGGTTAAAAAATATAAAGTTCAGTTTGGATCAAGGGCAAAATCTTGAAAAACATATAAAGGAGGTAAAAAATATCGCAAGAGAAAAATCTAATTTAAAAAGAAATGAAAAAAGACGAATAAGAATCCAAGAGATATTAGAGAATGCAAAAGAAGAATATCTTCTTCTTTCTAAAAATCCGTTCTTTTTAATATGTTTATCTCTCTACTGGGCTGAGGGCAATAAAAAAACTGAACATTTTCAATTTACTAATTCTGATCCATGTGCTATAAAGGCAATAATGAGGTGGCTCAGAAAAATATGTAAAATCTCTGAAGATGAGATTAAAATTCGATTATATACCCATAAAATTTTTCTTAATGAAAATTATGAAAAATTTTGGTCAGAAATCACAGCTATACCAATTTCTAATTTTCAAAAAACCATTTATAAGGATACTCCTCATAAAAGTAAAAAAATCCAGACTATAAAGGATGTATTCAGGTTCGTGTGCTAAAATCTGCTTTCCATTGGAGGGTTGTTGGATGGATACAAGCACTGATTAAAGAATATAGATTAAATTAAATCTTGCCCCCGTGGTATAATTGGATAACACAAAGCGCTTCGAACGCTTAGTTGAGGGTTCGAGTCCTTCCGGGGGCACATATTATAATATCTTTTAAAAAATAATAAAATGAAAAAAACTTTACTAATCGGCTTATTTTTAGTATTATTTTTAATTCCTGTATTAGCATTAGCGCAAGCGCCGTTTGTCCGCTGCGGAAACCCCGGACAATCCCAATGCACTATTTGTGACCTTTTCGCAACATTAATTTATATCTATAATTTTCTTGTTTTAAATATAGCCACACCTTTGGCAATTTTAGGATTAACAATAGGCGGAGTATTTATTTTAATTTCAGCAGGAAATCCTAATTTATTAGGCACAGGTAAAAAGATTTTATGGGCAGCAATTATCGGCTTGTTGCTAGTATTTTGCTCATGGATAATTATTAATACTATTCTTTCGGCAATAGGATATAATTTTGGAACATGGTGGAACCCGCAAATGAATTGTAATTAGCTATTGCTTCTATGCGGACCAGAGAAGTCTTGCAGTTCGGTTGCCATATGTGATATAAAGATGTATGAATAATTCTTGGGCAATAAAAAATAAAGCTATTATATTAAGAAAAAAGGGGCTAAGCTATGGTGAAATAAAAAAATTTGTTAAGGTTTCCAAAAGTACACTCAGTTTTTGGTTAAAAGATGTTAAACTTTCTGAAAAAGATAAAAAAAGACTGTATACAAAACAAATAAAAATTTTATCACAAGGACCACAATGCCAAAAAGAAAGAAGGCAACGACAAATAAACAAAATTTTTGAGGAATCAGCAAAAGAAATAAATCTTCCCATAACGATAGAAACATATCGACTTTTAGGGCAGCTCTGTACTGGGCAGAGGGAAGCAAAACTACTGGTCTAAAAATAACCAATTCTGACCCGCATCTTATTCTTTTTATGGTAAGATGGCTTGAAAAAATATTTAAAATACCACCTAAAGAATTGAAGGCTTGGCTGAATATTTATCCTCAACAGAACGATTCAGAGATCAAACAATTTTGGTCCGAACTAACCGGTATCCCAATTGAAAAATTTGGCAAAAGCTTTATAAAGCCATTAAATAAAAATTACAAAAAAAATAATTTATATTATGGCACAATAAGTGTTAGGATGCCGAAAGGAACTGACGCAAGATATAAAATTTTTGGCTGGATAAAAGCAGTCATGAAAAATATAAATTCTGAAACAGAGATAACTCAGAAAAAATGGGAAAAACTGACAGAAGTTTCACGCGCAATCAATGTTTAAATTTGCCCCTATAGCTCAACTGGTAGAGCAGTACTCTCTTAAAGTAACGGTTTTGGGTTCGAGTCCCAATGGGGGCACACTTCGACAAACTCAGTGCGGGCTTTACAAAAAACACAAAATAGAGTATACTACAATAAAAGGCTAAACTGCCTTTTATTAAAATTTTAAATAACAAATTTTAAATGAAACCTAAATGATCAAATGTTTTAAATGCCGATTTATCTTATCGAGCATCCTCGATTTCATCGGGACGTCTAAAATTAGAAAATTCAATTAAAATTTATAATTTAGAATTAAAAATTAGCAAATATGGCTTTAAAAACCAAAGAGAAGACGAAAATAATAAAAGAGGCAGGCACTCATGAAAAAGACACTGGGTCTTCAGGGGTGCAGATTGCTTTGCTGTCTAAAGAAATTGATAAGCTGGCTTCGCATTTAAAAAAACACCCAAAAGACCTGCACTCAAGAAGAGGTCTTATTAAAATGGTTATAAAAAGAAAAAAGCTTTTGTCATATCTTCAAAAGACCTCAGAAAAAAGGTACTCATCTATTATCAAAAAAATCGGCCTCAAAAAATAAAAAGCGACGCTAATATACGAATTACACCCGAATAATCCGAATAACTCCGCCAATCGGCGGATTCGGGACATTCGGATGATAAATTCGGGACATTCGGGTCGCAGATTAAATGCAGCCAAAACCAAAAGAACAAAGAGTAGAAGTGTTGATTGATGTGCAAAATTTATATCATTCAGCAAAAAATCTTTATCACGCTAAAGTTAATTACCAGGAGGTTTTAAAAAATGCAATATCTGGCAGAAAGTTTATTAGGGCTTTTGGCTATGTCGTGCGCACAAAAACTGGCGAAGAAGCGCCATTTTTTGATGCCTTGTCAAAAATTGGCATTGAAACAAGGGTCAGAGACTTGCAGGAATGGTACGGCGGAGCCAAAAAAGCTGACTGGGATGTTGGAATTGTAATTGACGCCATTAGAACATCACCCGGGTTAGACGTAATTGTTTTAGTTTCCGGAGATGGAGATTTTATTGCTTTAGTTGAATATTTAAAAAACCAGGGAAAGAGGGTTGAGGTAATGGCGTTTGGAAAAACAACCTCAACAAAACTAAAAGAAATCGCAGACGAGTTTATTGATATGGACGAAAACTTACCAAAATTCTTACTTAAAAAATAAAATGTCTAAAAACTTAATAATAATCCCGAGTGAGCATATCACCAGTAAAATATATATCATTCGTAATAGGAAAGTAATGCTGGACAAGGATTTAGCCGGACTTTATGGAGTAGAAAAAAGAGTTCTAAATCAAGCCGTAAAAAGAAACACAAAAAGATTCCCGGAAGATTTTATGTTCGAGTTGAGCAAAGAAGAAATCAAGAACTTGAAATCACAAATTGTGACTTCAAGTTGGGGCGGATCCAGAAAAGGATTTTTTGCTTTTA
>Ga0208375_1003656_pt1 | contig 12846 bp, 26 predicted proteins | sample RifOxyD1_FD_184038 | JGI IMG/M metagenome (GOLD analysis project Ga0208375, IMG submission 184038) | Soil microbial communities from Rifle, Colorado - Rifle Oxygen_injection D1 (SPAdes) | ecosystem: Environmental > Terrestrial > Deep subsurface > Rock core/Sediment | place: Rifle, Colorado... | reverse complement strand
CCGAACTCTTAGAGGTGAAATCATGAACAATGAAACGTGGGAAGATGAGTTTGAAGATGGATGGTATGGTGATTTTGAAATTAGATCACAACATCCACCGTTTGATAGATGGCAGGATATAGAAAAGGTAAAGAAATTCATCCGCACCCAAATCACCAAAGCCTACGAGCAGGGAAAGATCGACGGAAAAGGAGCCTCAAAATGATAACCGATCCGAAAACGTGGTATGGGCTGGGTCTGGGCAAAAGCGCATATTGTGAAGATGGGGATATAAATATGCAACTTCTAAAAAAGCAGTCAGACCAGATGACCGAGTATTGCGAGTGGGTGAGGGATGGCGTTCAGTTTGCCAGTAGTTGCACAGTAAAGCGGTATGGGTATATTGATAAGTATTGCCCGTCGTGCGGCAAGCCAATCAAAATCAAAGGAGAGTAATCATGAAATGGATAAGCGTGAAAAAGAAGTTACCAGTTGTAGTCGCTAAAAATAGTGTCAGAAAGCAATATATTGTTAAATTATCACACGGAACTGTTTGCACGATGTTCTGTAACATACCAAAACATTCATCATGCGAAAGAATTAATTTTCCACCAGCGGTTACCCATTGGATGCCATTGCCAAAACCACCGAAGAAGGGAGAGTAATCATGCGCGTAAGAGCGATTAAAGATCAGGCGGGGATTAAGGTAGGTGAGATTGGTATAGCCGAGTATGGTTTTGTAAGATTTGCTAATTGCCATATTGCAATTCCTGACTGCAAAAAGTATCCAGAATGGTTTCAGATCATAAATGACCACGAACTCATCCTAAGCGAACTCGTCGAAGGTAAACACTATCGAAATTTGAGGACTGGGTACGAAGGAAAGTATGGCGTTCATAAAAATGGGCCTACGCTTTACACTGAATTATCGGATGGTATTATCAACCTCTTCGACCTCTTCGTGGAGGTCGCCGAGGAAAAGACGAATAAGGAATACTATGACGCAGTAAACGCACACATTGACAACATTAAAATGACGCACAATGCCAATCTCTCCGAGGAAAAGCCGCAGATGATGATTTGTCATAAACATCAATCATGTCAACAACTTGCATGTTCAATGAGGACTTTGCATGAAATAGATAATGAAAACACTATCAGGTGTTGTAATTATAATCCCATCCCCTACGTCGAGGAAAAGCCCGCACCGAAGGAGCCGAGCGAATTGGAAAGGTTATTTGACAAGCACATGGAATTTGGTGAAATGCCTGTTCCCGACGAGTTTCGCAAGGAATGGCGCCACTACTGGCACGTTACTGAGGCAATCCTCGAACACCTGATCGCAAAGGAGAGGGCATGAAAATAACCAAAGAATGGCTGAAAGAAAAAGGCGCGTGTTTGGATGGCACGGCGTGGTTTAACGCACAAACGGAAACCGACGCGGTGAAGGTTTTGGAAAAGCTGGTAGCTGAAAAAAAACTTGATTGGGGCAACTGGACGATCGTGCGAGTTATGAAAAGGAAACAGTATATCGCATACGCAATATATGCCGCTGAACAGGTTATTGATATTTATGAAAAGAAATATCCCAAAGACAAACGTCCACGACAGGCGATAGACGCGGCAAAAGCAGTGCTGTCAAACGATACGAAAGAAAATCGTGCCGCCGCCGATGCCGCCGCCCGTGCCGCCTGTGCCGCCGATGCCGCCTATGCCGCCTATGCCGCCTATGCCGCCGCCTATGCCGCCGCCTATGCCGCCCGTGCCGCCGCCGATGCCGCCATGAAAAAGAAAATCGTCAAGCATGGGATTGAAATGTTAAAGGAGAATTCATGAACTGGTTAATGTGGGTTGGTGGTAACTTAGGAAAGGTGAGGTGATTATGGATATGAATAAAGAGATTTGTAGAGCGTCAGGATGTGAGGTTGTATGTCTGGAAAATTGTATTTTCGATGGCAAGGTTTCATGTGTTAAATACAACGCAATCCAATCCCTCCTCACCGCCGCCCGGGAGCAAGGTGTGATTGAAGGGACGAAGAACGAGAGGGCGAGGGTGCTGGGGCTGATGCCGCCGAGAAAGATTCCCGTTGGGGCATTTGGTAAGTATCACCAATATAATTCAGCCCTAACCGACTGGAAAGAGAGGATTGAGGGATGAAAATAGCACTTGCGCTTGTTTTGTTTTTAAGTACCAATGCCATTTCAAAAATGGTCGAAGAGGAAACTGTAACCACAACGATAGAGCAACATGTTGTATGTGATCTATGTGGAAAAAACGCATATGTATTTGATAAGTTTAAGAAAAAAGCAAAAGCAGTAATAAGATTCGATCTTGGACGTGAATATGACCTATGTTCTGAATGCGTTAGACCAATTTTGGATAAAGTTATGGCACAAAAGGATTGAGAGATGACCATAAACAAAATACTTTTCGATTTTCAGAAGGCGAGTAGAAAAAAAGGTGCTGACCTTAACCAGCTACGGAGAGAGTGCGTGGCATTGATGGAATCGGAGATCGTATCGGTGGAGAATAGACTGCGAGAAAAGAGGAATAGCGAGGTAGTCAATGGGTAAGGTTTATTGCGGGGATTGTGCGAGGTATAGACATGAAGGATTTTATGAAGGAATTTCAAAATGTTACACAGGGAAAAAAGAACATTTTAATTCATGGCACTCAAAAGGTACGATGCGGATTGAAAATAAACCACATGAGTTAAACGCTAACAACGACTGCCCGCACTTCAAGCCGTCCATCTGGTACCGTCTCAAACGATGGATTGGGGGTGGTGTGATTTTCTTGGCAGCGATGGGAACTGTTCCATCGGTTGGGTTTGGTGGCGAAATTGGCGAAGAAAACGTCACAAATGTTCAAAATGAATTTAATTATGGTAAATGTGTTTTGTGCGGAGAAGACGTTAAGTCGTATGATGAATGGGGCAAAAGAATCAGTACTGGCGAAGGAAAGAGCGTAAATCAATCCGTTGACGGTATGCCACTGCACAGAGAGTGCTTGATTAAATTTCTGAAAGGAGCGAGGTAGCCAATGGATAAGGGTTATTGTGGGGATTGTAAGAATATACTATGTTCGAGGGGAATTGCAATATTTGGACAACCTATATGCCCACACTTTCAGCCAACCCTCTGGTACCGTCTCAAAAGTTGGATAGGGAGGATTTGGAGATGAACAAACCTGACGACAAATTAAATCCGTGCGCCTGCGGCGGCGCCACGTTCTTTGTCATAGCGACAGCGCAAGGACTCTGGCGCGTTGAGTGCTCCGACTGTCATTTGAGGAGTATGTGGTATAAATCAGAGGCAGACGCATTGAAATTTTGGAATCATGAGAGGATTAAATGAAAGAAACCGTCGAGCGCGAGGTGGTGGTGCCAGTAAATATAACCTACGGCTGCCCTGTAATGTTGTCAATGGATAAATGCAATAATGGATATAAGTGCTTATCTTGCCCACTAATAGGATCACGGCTGGATTGGGGCGTACAATGCAAGTAACATGGATATGTCATGATTGTGGAATGGAACACGGTAGACCGCCTATAAGCATAAGCACATGGCACTATGGTAAGTTCGACGTATGCAAGGAAGAGAAGTCTGTCACCGAGGGTAGGGATTACGGGGTACGGGAGATCAGGAAATGAAAAAGAACTGGGAAGAATTGTTCAACAAGAAACTTGATACGAAAATTAAAGACGGGGGATTTATCGACGAAGGTTTCGAACTTGACTGCAACTGTAATGAATATGATTTTGAAAGAATAAAGGACTTTATCCGCACCCAGATCAGGGATGCGGTGAGGGAGTATGATAAAGTGGTATTCCCGTATGGGGATGATGGTGAACCCGATTGGCATGACAGAGAAAAAGCGTTAAAGGAAATTGAATGATTACGATTCCGATGTGGTGGTATGTTCTGCTGTGCGTATTCGCTTCGGCTCCAATCGTTAAAGCGATATTGATAATAGGCTTGATAATCTCAAAGGTGGTGAAATGAAATTCAAGTGTTCGGATTGCGGGACGGAAATATCAAGCGCGGAGGAGTTGGAATGAATAAAAAAGTTGATTCTGAAATATATCCACCTGATCTTGAAGATAAAATGTTTAAAGATTTAATTAAAACAGTTGAAGATGATAATTTCCACATTGGTCAATGTTACGACGAAATCCCATGCAAAACACTTTTTTGCATTAAATGTGGTTCGGATAAATTCATAGTTGGTGAGGGTGATTATTACACAGCAATAAAATGTCCAATATGTAAATACGAAATTTGCATACATAATGGTTAAAGGATCTAAAATGAAAAAACAAAAGTGGATGCCTGAACATGGTGATATGGTATGGTTTTTCTATGAGGTTGATTCAATTATAGCTGGTACATATAATGGTCATGCAAAACTTCCAATAGATTGTTTCCGTACCCGTTCCCTTGCCAGAGCTGCACTAAAGAAGATCAAGAAAGTATTAAAGGATTGTAGGCATGGGTAATAAGCAACTATGGGTATGTCTTGAATGTGGGATTAAATACGGTAAATCAAGTGTTAGAATAGGGTCTTGTATGATACAGACTTGTGCTATATGTGGTCGGCGTGAACCATGCGCGAAAGCTGAAGAATTTGGTATCAAGTGGATTAGGAAGGGATGGATTAAAAAGGAGAGAGTATGAGCAAAGAGGCAATTGACGCTGCCGTGATTGCATTTACTATTATTGGAAATTTGACGATATTGATATTACTAATTGAACATATTGATCATAGAAAAAGACAGCAGATGATTGATGCCGGTTATGAGTGGCAGGAATCGGGTTGGTTTAAGAAATCTCGTTCCTAAGCCGAATCATGTCAAATAGCTTGCCTGGACAAGTCTTATAGGCGTATTCCCTGTGGGGCAGGACGTTACAAGACGGGATCCCGAACCTACCCATAAACGCCTTGCATAGGTTGGCGGTCAGGAAATAGTGAGCATTAGAAGGTGCTACAATATCGAAATTTCCCACTATACAGATACCGATAGCCCGATCATTCATTCCCAGAGTATGCGCCCCTTGTAGGTCAAGTGGACGCCCTACCTGATAGACTATTGAGCCGTCCACTATCTCCAATCCTGCGTGGTAGCCACAATCTGCGAATTGCATTACGTTCTTGTGGTAATTTGTAATAGCTGACCAGTCATTAACATTGCCATCTTTTGTAAGGCTGTGATGAATAATTATATGGCTCCACTTTCTCGGATTTTTGAAATTTGCAATATACTCTTGGATGTCTATTAGTTCCATTATTAACCTCGGAGGTTTAAGTGTATTATATTGTCAAAAGAACGTGTATTCTTTGTAAGAATGTAAAAATGGTTAAATGTCCAGATTCACACGATATTGTTGATCGTATGTGTGACAGATGTGCAAGAAATAACAGACCAAGAATAAGGAAATTTAATAATAATGGATATGTTACATTTGCGCAAAAGTACGTCCACAGAATATTATGGGAAAAACATTATGGCAAAATACCTAATGGCTATGTTATTCATCACAAAAACAATGTTAGGCATGATAATAGGATAGAAAATCTCGAACTATTACCAAAAAGGATACACGACATGCTAACATCAATAGACTACTGGGATGGTGTTAAAATCGGCAAATTTAAGCCGCGATTTAATGCAAAAAAGAAGATTTTTGATACAAATATATTATGGGAATCATTCTTAGATATGAAAACCCTTAGAAAAACTGCAAAGTTACTATCTACTTCCAAAGGAACAATTAAACGATATTTATGTAAAAGTATCTTTATTTAATTTTCTATTTTTAAATTTACGCTCTTTCAGTCCTTTCGGGCAGGTATAGCAATGACAGATTTTCTCCCACCTGTGTTCCATGCACTTGATACAGATAGACTGTGTTTCTGAAAGAAGCTTCATTAAACACCTCTTTTAAACAGTCTTTTGAGCTTTCTGATACTATCACGCCATCCTATACATGTAAATCGGTAGCATATGCCAATCCGTGCGTTACGCTTGAGCCAGTACACAAGGTCTGACCAGTCCATAACACCCCCGATTAGACTATTTCAACAGACCGTGTTCCGTTCCTTCTTTCTTGATCGCCGCCACAATCTCATCATCGGCAGTTGTTTTGGTAAGCGGTGCGATAATTTCGGAAATCTTTACCAGTGCCGAAAGGATGATCGTGAAAGCCACTACCTTATCTACCGGCAAATAGCCAGCAACCAAAGACGCGCCAGCAAACACATAACCGATAATCTTAATCCAGCCCGCAACCGACTTAACAAGCTCTTTCATTCTGCCCTCCGTTATCAGATTTAACAGCGTTTTCAGCTCTGCTAATGCCTTTAACTTCTTCCACCAGCCCATAGTCGCCTTCCTCTGGATGGCTTATCATCCTCTGTAAAATGTCACGCTCCACCAAAATCCCTATCATTTAAATAACGCTATATATCCAGCACCGACCACAATAATAGCCCCTATGACCTTAATGGTAGTTTCAACGGTAATCAGGCGATCACATAGTCCTGCCTTGCCATTACCAAATACGGTCTTGTCAATCTTTTCCACCTTCTCTATTACTTGTGATTGACGTGCATAGATAGCCCTGACAAACTCGTCTAAGGTCTGTGGCTCGGTAATATTGTCACTCGCACGCCTGTGTTCGCTCATAGTCCTCACCACCCGAATATAATTACCTGCGGAATCCAGCCCTCATCTATTACTACCGGAGGCTCCGCTGAAACGTACTCATCAGCCCCGATGTCCCATGTGCCGGAACGGGTGTCGCCGTCGATGTCGGTTGAGTATAATCCAGACCCAGGGTCGCTTACGCCGCCGTCAAGCGCGTAGGTGTCGGTCGATGACAGATGATAGTCTTTCCCTTCGGCATTGAAAAATGAAACTGAAACCGAGTTATGTGATGATGCTCCTGAAAATTCAGATGTATTGGCAATGTTTCCATCTTCGTTTAAGAATGTCACATTCAGGCAACAATCAACTGCACCTTGAATAATGTTGTTGTAAGCATTCACGACTATTGCCCGCCAGAAATAATACCCACCGACCATTGTATTGTTAAAAAAATTAAATATATGACCGGTAGAATTTGTCCAAATGACGCGCATCGAAGTATTAACTGTTGGAAAATCGTAGAATAAGCAATTTATTATTGTTGTTGTTGATGGCGATCCGTTTGTGAAGATCGCCCAATTATCTTCGGGGGTTGTCTGTGTGCCTCCACGAAATATGCAATTTTTTATTGTTAGATCGGGTGTTCCTGTTGGGAATATCCATCCATTTCCGGTATACGATGATGAGAATTGCATATATTCGAGATGGACACATTCGGTTATGTTATAAATTAAAGCGGCAGAATCATGGCGAAACTTGGTCGCATCCCACGGATTTCCCGATTCGGGCATTCTCCAATCGCCTACAAAAGAAATGTAACAGGTTGTACTTGTAGTCCATCCATCCACCGTCGTTAAAGCGGTGATTGGCAATGTTCCAGAACATTCAAAATCTATTATATTTCCTGCGGCTACAAGGTCGGTCTGTTCAGCGGCCTCTCCTGTAGCGGGGTCAGGGTACGCCCTGTTATCGCCCGTCGTTGCATTTGTCGTTCCATTCCCGCCAGCAGTCGAGCCAGTATTCACATAGCGGGTGATTGTTGCTCCGAATGAAAGCATGGGAAACAGCATCAGCATCAACAGTGCTTTCTTCATTCGTTCACCGCCGTAACCTTGTTGGTGATATACGTTTTCACGGCTGTCCATGTGGTGTTGTAGGCGCGCGTTTCCTTGAGTGTTGTTTTAACGGAAGTCGGAAGATCGGCGGCGCGCACTCCATATAGACGACGCTTGACCATTGAAGTCATTGACACGCCATCGGCGTTAATCGTCGTCGTGGTGATCGCTTGCGTGTATTTCTGCGCGGTATCGTAAGACAAACCAGAAATGCGGATAATGTAGAACGGACTACCAACACACGGATTTTCGGGGCAAGCGCCATCAGGAAACACCTGAACAATGTCGCCGATCTTGTACTGTCTTTCGGCTTCGGCTTTCTGGTCTGCTGTCCAGTTCGTCTGGTCAGCATCCACCATCCAGTTATTTTTCGCCATCACAAGAAACTCCGCCCCGTAGCACGAGGTTGAGAGGAACAGGATGATGAAAGGAATGAGGTGTTTCATATCAATCCCTCGTCGCTTTTCCAGCGAAAATCACGGTATCTACTGCACCTGTCCATTCGGTAGGTACGAAATACATGGCATAGTTGGCTGGAACGGTAGCATCTGCGAACGTACCGCCAATATGTGTAGTCACGGCTGTTACGTCATCGCTCCATATGTCTGTTCCCGCGGAGGACTGCGCGTTAACCGCTCTCTGTTCGATCATTCCCACCACGTTCGTACCGCCGATCACGGTAATCGTCATGGTGGTTATGGTCATGGCATAGTCACGAACTGGCGATATTTGTATAGGCTTTACCCCTGCGGTAGTGGTAGCACCATACACCTGAAAGCACGCACCTATCACAATCTCATTAACGTAGGCCGATTCACCGCTGCACGCCAGTGAAACCGTGGCGGTACCCACCCGCACACCCTCTGCGGCTGTAACCGACGTGGTATATAGCCCATTCGTCACCGTTGTGGCATTGCCGGAACATGACAGGGAAACGGTTGCGGTGCCAACACTCACGATCTGAAGGTCTTGGTTTAACGTAGAAGGGAGCGAATAGGCAATAGTGGACGTCCCAGCCCTGATATGCTCATACGCCACGCCCTGCACGGCGTCAGGGTACACGGCATTGACAGCGATACTGGACACGATCACGTCAGTATCGAGCGAGCCAGCGGCTATGTTCGCCGCAGCCACGCCATCCCCGACCTTAGAGCCAGTCAATTCTCCGTCCGCAAGGTCGGTTAAATCATCGTCAGCGGGTTGGTAAACACCCGCGTGGGTATGTGAGCCAACCGCCACCGTATTGTCAGCGTCACCGTAAGGAAGGGAAGCAAACGGCACACCTGCGCCCACCTTAGAACCAGTCAGAGATCCGTCAGCCAGATCGTCAAGGTCAGCGTCGTAGGCCTGAACCTGTGCGCCTACGGTTAGGGTATCGCCAATCACGGCGTACACTCCGCTATGGTCGTGATTTCCAGCAGCGGCTTGCGTAGAGCCCGTTCCTATGGTCAGGGTGTCAACCTCTAACGCATACCCTGCCGCCCCATGATCACCCCACCCATACGCCGTATTCCAGTTTTCGCTACTATCGATTGCACTATATGCATAGTTCCAGTTTGTCACACTTGTCGCGGATGGGGTGGATGCCTGTATTCCAGCAACTGTCACCGTAAGTGCCGACAATGCCGCACCTGTCGCTTTTAACTCTGTATAGTGGGTGGCAATATCAGCTTTCAGTGTTCCGGTATCTTCAACCGACGCGAACCCTGTATGTCCAGATGACGCATAGTCAAGCTGTGTCAGGTCGGCGTGTGCGCTTGCCCCGCCACTGGTCACTGGGGCGGTGGAAAGCGTGCCATTGTACCACTGAATACCACCAAGTGAAGACGTGAATATAATCCGCGAACTGGAAAAGATCGCGTAAGGTGTAGTGATAATCTTTTCCCCTGGCTTCTCGTAGTAATTCCAACCCATAGTACTCGTGGCGGCATACAAGGAATTGCACAATATCGGAATCGCTAAAATGGCATACAGTAGTTTTTTCATTGTCCCTCTATGCGAATGTGGTATAGGTAATCTTTGCGCCATTCGCGCGGTCGTCCCATATTTGGTCAAATCCTTCTGAAGCATTGGCAAACGCCTTAGTAGTCACATAACCAGACTTCGATATTTTTATAATGCGCCATTTCGCTTCCGATGTTTTAACAGTAGCGTCATTGTTAAGTGGAAAGCCGAGGTAAATGGTATTTCCAGTAGAATCAACCTCGTCAATAAGCCCTGTCGTCGGAGCTTCTAATACATACTGAAGCGGTGTTTTTTGCCTAATATCCATTCCCATAGTTCACCTCTTAAAGAAATTTGGCCACGCCGGGGTCTGAAACCTTAAAGTCTTTCTTTTCAATCTTCGCCGATGCATGACGAGAGAATATACATTCCCCGAAATAGGAAACGACAAAAAACAGTTCTTTCGCGTTCAGAATATTGGTGAAATACATAGCAACGCCCGAAGCAATCACGATTCCACACCACACATACACCTTTTTCCCGTCAATTTTCATCATAATCCTCACTTTCTAAATGCTTGTTTGAGTAGATCGACACCGGAATCCGCGTTTCTTGTCATCATTGAACTTTCTATACATATACCCTCATTTCAGATTATCTTTAATATAAATTTAACGATTAAAAAGTAGTATTCTGCTTGTTCCGCAATACTGTTTTTTATTCTTTGCCATTGTATAAGTCAATTTAACTAATCCACCAGCACCACGGCTTCCTGTGTATGTTGCAAAACCACCGCCACCGCCACCGCCTGCTCCATAATTGGTTAAAGGAACTGGCGTAGCGTTTTGATTATTTGCAGCGCCATCTCCACCTGCATACCCACCAGTCGGAGCGACACCACCAGCCCCGGGTGTGTATGGAGCAATTGCTAAAGCATCGCCACCATTGTTCCCATCTGAGGCAGACCCAGCACTCGAAGCGCCACCGCCGCCACTTGTTGATGCGTAAGACCCTCCATTGCCTCCGCCATACGCAACATCGCCAATACATGCACTCGCCAATCCACCATACGACGAGTTGGAAGAACGACCACCACCAGTAGCAAGGCAAGTGCTGGTGCTTACAAATGACGTTGGTCCACCGAATACCGACGCATCGGATATGCTGGTATTGGTTATGCCCCAGCCACCAACAACAACCGCATACGAGTTTCCGGGAATAACGGTTAATGCGTTTAGCCGAGCATAAGAACCACCACCGCCGCCATGTCCAGAAGCAGCCGTCAGCCCTGCGGCACCGCCGCCCCAACACTCAACCTTGACCGACGTGACACCCACAGGGCAAACCCATGTATACGTTCCAGTGGATGTAAATGTTTCAACGGTAGCGGCACCTACCGGGATTGACAGCGTAAACATAATTCCAATTAAAAGCAGCTTCATTGTCAACCTCCATCCCATTATTTACCAAACGCTTGTTTTAATAGATCGGCACCGGATATTTTTACTTTTTCAATAGCCGGTCTTACGTTCTTGTAATACTGCTTGTTTACGCCACTTACTCCTGCCTTTATCATTCCACTGCGCCCGGTATATATCCCACCACCAGCACCGGGCACGTTCGACACTAATTCAAAATCCCTGTTCGCAAAATGAGCGTCAAGATCGTCAAACGTATCTTTACCGAGTATGTTTCTCCATGTGTTGCGTTCGACCGGCTTTGACGGGTCGCCAAGCTGTTTTAGTTTCGATTGCAGCATTGCGGATAGTCCTGAATCCTGATCGTTGACAATTCGTTTGCCGACAAAATGCGTATCAAGGTCATTCATTAAATCTTGACCGATTATGTTCTTCCAGTTGTTTCTAAGGTTGTATTTCTTGTTGTCGGATAACTGCATCATCTTTTGTTCTAATGCAACATCGAAAGGTAGTTGATCGTCGCCAAGTTTCTTGAATGTCTTGCTAAGCGATTCAAGGTTTTTGGCATCTGACCAGATTTTATTTGCCTTGACTAATGACGGTGCTGATTTTTCAGCTGAACGTCTTAAACTATCTTGCACGTCAAACACTATCCGATCAAATTTCATATTTCCTGATATTGCAGATTCCAGCTCGTTCAGCTTTGTAAAATACTCACGCACAGGAATTTTCCCACCAAACGTGACACTCATTCCGCGCTGCATATCACTATGCTCTTGTGCCAATGTTTTCTTAATTCCCGGCATGGTCTTTCTAAGGTCGTTGGCAATCTTTATTAAGTAGTCGCGCGTCTTGTTCGGTATTCCTGCACCCTCAAGAGCCATGCCGTTTTTATCAACCCACCCCTCACGCATCATATTATTCAACAACTTGTAATATGTTCCCTTCGCGTCAACGGTCGTTCCCTTCGGCAACTTATCAAGCGTCTTTCTGTAATAATCATCAGCCATTTCTTTTTGGGTCTTTATTACTTGCGAAGCTTCACCAGATTGACCCCTGACAATATCCGCAACAACTTTACGTTTAGACGGTGATACGGCACTAAGTATATTTATTTCATTTTCCGGTATACCAAGTTTGGTCATGGCATTTTGAAAGCCGGGGGCGTTCTTTTCTATCAATGTCGCTACTTTCTCTTTTACCTGCGGAACGATTTTTTTTCCAATATAGTCAGAGCGCAATTCTTCAACATCTTCGCCCTTTATGGCTTTATTCAGGATGGTCTTGCTTTTTGGGTTTAGCTTTTGAATGGTAGATATATCGTCAGCGTCAACGCCAATATCACGCAATCCCTTTACTGCGTTCTGTGTGTCTTTTGAAATCATATCGACTATGGTGTTTTTGGCTTTTGGCACTATCACCTTACCGATATAGTCTGCCTGTGCCTTTGCGGGGTCAAATACCTTATCTGCGCCAATTCTCTTGATAAGCGATACCGTCGAATCGGTTATTCCTCCCACGTTCTTTGACACCCACCTTCCAGAACGTGCCACTACTTCCTTTGCACCTTTGGCAACCAATGGCACGCCTACAAATGCGGAGCCGATAACCGCATCGGTGGCACGTTTGCCACTGATCGCCGGTTCAATTTCGGTAGTTGACGGATTGTATGCGTAGCCTGCGCCTGCCATTTTTCCGGCCCGGGCAAGTACATTACCTTTCGTTGCCAGTTTCGCCAGCG
>Ga0208375_1003655_pt1 | contig 12848 bp, 18 predicted proteins | sample RifOxyD1_FD_184038 | JGI IMG/M metagenome (GOLD analysis project Ga0208375, IMG submission 184038) | Soil microbial communities from Rifle, Colorado - Rifle Oxygen_injection D1 (SPAdes) | ecosystem: Environmental > Terrestrial > Deep subsurface > Rock core/Sediment | place: Rifle, Colorado... | reverse complement strand
CGAGCTATCCTTCCCTTCTCTAGTTCAGAAGCTATCTCTATAGCTCTATCTTCTTTATTATAGAAAAATAAATATGAAGGCATAAGAGAAAAAATACCAAAAAGAAAGATGCATGAAAGAAAAAAAATCATAGTAATCAGAAGTCGGATACGATATTCCTTTCGTAAAGTTCTTATTTCATCTTCTGGTAAAAGTGTATAATAAATCATCTCTTTATAATTAATTCAAGAATCTAGGTAATGCTAATCCAGAAGCCACAGCATAGTCTAGAGAATCTTCCATATGAATAGGTGGAATATATTTATCAATCGGGAATGCATTCTTCCAGACTTGGCCTATTTCGGCTACTATTTTCGCATCAGGAGAACAATGAGAGACTAGGCCTGGTGATAGAGCTCCTCTACCAGAAAGTATTATCTTGCTTATTATCGTACCGTGTCCATGTAATACCCAATATGAATTCACTTTTCCTAATTCTCTTTTCAATTCATCTATAGCATCATGGATATTTTCTGTATTTTCCATATTTTTCTTCCCCCATGATATGGTAGATGTGAAGCAGACTGTCCTACCACATACTACGTATAGACCACTCTTATGATCCATAATATTAACAATAATAACTGTTTCTCTTGATTTATATGGTATAAGAGAATGTGCACAAGCCTTGGCCTGAACTTCGAATGATATAGTCATTAAGCCTGCAGATCTCAGGGCATCTAGATATGATATTACCAAGTCGCGAGGGGCAACAGAAACACTAGCGAATCTTTTATCTTCTTCTTCTACAGTATTAGGGATAATATCAAAGAAAAAAATAGCATCAGAAGCAGATAGTGGTACATTCTCTTCTAATTTGAATTCAATATTCTGTTTTATTTCTTGTTCGCTAGTAGCGAATATCTCTGTTTTGAAAAGATACATTCTCTCTTCTGGAAGAGAAACCTTCACAGTATAGAGATTCGATTCTTTACGGAATTCAGATAATGTATTTATCAATACATCTTTATTCTTTATATTTCCTGATTCTATTGTTCCTATTGGTAGAGGCTTCATGCCATATTTATGTATTGATAAATGTTTCGCATGATGGGAAAAATCAATACAACGAATTGCATCATCAGATATATCTAATCCAGAATACGGAATGTCTAGGAACTTCGGAGGTGGGAACAATTTTAATAAAGTATTGGTGAACATATTGTTTAACCCTAACCTATATATTGTACTATACTTTCCTCTTAAAGAAATGTGTAAGAGCTGGGATAAATGAAGTTAATATAATTATTATAATTATCGGTAATAGATATTTATCTGCATTCGGTATACTTTTCCCTAGGAGGAATCCTGATAGTGTCAATCCGAATGTCCAGATGAAGCCACCGAGAATATTATAGGAAAAGAAAATCTTATATTTCATATTACCTATACCAGCGACAATAGGAGCGAAGGTTCTAACAATAGGTATGAATCTAGCGAGTATAATAGTCTTCTTACCATATTTCTCATAGAAACTCTGTGCATCTGATATATATTTCTTTTTAAAAAAAGTAGAATCTTCTCTTACAAAAAGTGCAGGACCAGCCTTCTTCCCTGTCCAATATCCTACATTATCACCGAGAACTGCAGCTATAAATGTTCCTATAAGAAGGATAGTCAATGAAAGCAATCCTTGTGAAGCGAGGAATCCAGCAGTGAAGAGTAGTGAATCTCCAGGAAAAAAGAATCCGAAAAATAATCCAGATTCTGCAAAAATAATAAGAATTATACCGATAAGCCCAAAGGTTAATATTATTTTATGTGGATCTAATAAATCAGTGAATGACATATATTTATAATTATTTTATTTTGCTTTTGATCCTATTGGTATATTCTGATCTGGCTCAAGTAATGAGAACTGACCTTCTGGAGTAGATAATGCGAATAGCATGCCATTACTTTCGAAACCTTTTATCATTCTCGGTTCGAGATTGGTCACGAACATACAGATTTTACCTATGAGAGTTGTTGGATCAGGGAAATACATAGATATACCAGACACTATCTGCCTAGGACTCTCCTCGGCTAGATCCACCATGAGTCTTAATAATTTATCTGTATTAGGAATATTCTCTGCTAAGATTATTTTCCCCGCTCGTATTTCTACTTTTGTAAAATCTTCATATGTAATCATATTTATATATTATATTTATTTATTCTTCCGTCTATCTAGATAACTCTGCAATATGAGTGCTGCTGCCGAAGCGTCTAGCATATCATTCTTCCCTTGGAATCTCTCTGCATTCATACTTGTCATGAATTCTGGTTCCATATATACCTTGAATCCTTTCTCTTCTAATTTATTTTTCAATTCTAGACTTTTCTCCATGATTGCATTGTCTTCTCCTTTATAATTCTTCGATTCCCCTATTACTATTTCCTTCACTAGATTCTTATTTGCTAAATCTACTATCTCTTTTATATTATTTTTCGTATTCTCTATGACTATTACAGGTATAGCGAACTCTCCTCCATCATCAGATAGAGCAATGCCAATACGCTTACTGCCATAATCAATTCCTAGTAGTCGCATATATAAGTATCATACATCAATTATTGAAAACTTGAAAATAATAGAAAAATGTGGGAGTATTTGATATATTCAAGTGTTCTTATAAGAAATTATATGTACACTTGATAAAACTACGGAAGCGTGGCTCGAGAGGTTGAAGGCACCGCTCTTGAAAAGCGGAACCCACGAAAGTGGGTCGTGAGTTCGAATCTCACCGCTTCCGCAAAAAAATTTATCCAATGGTTAAATATAAAAAATTTATAACATTTTTTATCAGCATAATTATACTTATTATTGCTGTAGTACTTTCAAATCCCTTAAGATGGTCTGAGGAGTCTATTGAAAGATACGTATTAAATAAAACCCCGATTAATTCTAGTTTTGATGAAGTAAGGCTGGTGATTAATAATCATAAGTGGAAAATTAGTGATTCGTCACAAACTCACGGTTTTTATGATCAAAGATTTAGACCCGCAAAAATAACAGGCGATATGTATATAAGAGCTTCGCTCGGGGATTATCAGGGGATTCCATTTGAAGCTAATGTTACCATCTACTGGGGATTTGGTAAGGATGGAAAGTTGATTGATGTGTGGATTTGGAAAACATGGGATGCGCTCTAATCTCAATCTGAATATGTTAGAATACCCTTATGGTGTCTCACCGCCCTGGTACTGAACCCACGATGCCCGCCAAATAATCATAACTTATGAGAAATAAAAATATTGTTATCATAATAATTATTATTCTAGTAATTACAATGCTCCTTTATTCTAAAAAGGATTATTCTTCTTCGATCAGAGTTATTGGTGGTTATTCTTATTATGACAACGAGCCAGCATCAAAATATACTACTGACGACATTAATGTCTATTATGACGGTAAAAAAATTGAAGCTAATCCAAAATCTATAATTGTCCTTACAGGATATCTAACACCACTTAAAGGTTATCTAACATATAAATACGCGCGTGATGGAAAAAATATCTTTTATGATGGAATTCCTTTAGAAAATGTATTTTCATATTTTTTCCATCCAATTGAAAATGGTGCAGGTGCTCATAGTTACGGTACGGATAACAGGAATATATATTTTGGTTCAGAAATCATTCCAAATGCTGATCCAAATACTTTTAAAATACTTTGGCTTTACCCTTATGAAGGCTGTGGAAAATCTCATTATAGTGTAGATGCGATACATGTATTTTATGATGCACAGATAGTTCCGGATGCAAATCCAAAAACATTTGAGACACTTATTAAAGACTACGGGAAAGATGCTCGAGGTTATTATAAAGGCCCACAATATCTCGGACCAGATATTGATCCAAAGGAATTAGTTTGTGATTATGGATAAAAAATTGAGAGACTCTAATTTTAGGGTTTTCCAATATAAAGTTCTGAATGTATCTAACCATTCTCACCAATGATCTGTACCCCATAAAAGAGAACCTTTTATGGTAAATCTTCAGTAGGTGTGTTATACTGCTAGTTGCAGGAAGGACTCACTGCTTAGCGGGGGGTCCTTTTGCATTTTAATAAAACACTACTGCTTACGAGGAAATATAGTTGTCTTACAGGCATATTTTGCTATTACCCTACTGGGGGTCAAATCATTATCCTTCATTTTATTCTCTTTATGGAGCCCATATCTAGCAAGACAAGACATTATCAAATCAATAACTTGTAAACCTGCAACATTTTCTTTTTTATTAATTAATTTTAAATTGGTTTTAGTTGATATAGCGTCGGCAGTATATGAGTGGACACCTATTGTTTTAAATCTTTCATATTCTGCCATCAGCAATGTGTTTAATTCTTCACCTCTTTTTTCTGCATAAATAGAGTTAACACTTCCCCCATATCTTATAATACGATTCAGAAGATTCTCAAAAGAAAAGTGGTAGGGATCAATCGGATATTTGTAGGTATCAACCATTCTCTTTTTCATAATAAAACATGTGATGATTTTAAAATCAATATCATCAATAACCCTTTTATCAAATTCAGTATAAAATTGTTTTCTAGTTATTGGATTTAACATTACACTATTCCTTGGGTCAGATCTTTTATCTAAAGGTCTTTTCAGCTCTGATGAATGTAGAATAAAATCATTATGTATATCTTTAAAAAACTCTATTTTCAATTTTTCAACTTCTTTATTTAATATTAGATAATTTTCCTCACTAATCAAAAGCGCTCCTAGTCCAAATATGGGATACTGTGAGTCAATATTTACTAAATTATGATCCCCAGTTTCATCAATATAAACAAGCATGCACTTATAATATATAAATAATTTATTTATTACTAGTATTTTCTATGTAATAAACGGCTTTCTTTTACCGGGAATTATGTTTTTTGTCTAATTTTTAACATTCCCGGTATTTTTAGCCATATTTTTGTTATAAAGACTCAACTGATTCCCCCCGTGGTCAGCAATGGTCGCGGGTTTCTTTTTATATACACCAAACTCAAAAAGTATTATTGATTCAAAACTAAAATCCCCCAATTGAGATACATAGCGAAACTTACCCATAATATATATGGAACGAGCAACCACCCTGCGGTTTTTGATATTTTAAAGAAATTAAATATAGTAAAGATAATAGCTACCCATAGAATTATAATATCTATGAAAGCAAGAAATGGATTCTGAAGACTGAAGAATAATGGAGACCAAATAAGATTCAGGATAAGCTGTATAATGAATATATAAACAGCTTCCTTCACTTCCCTTCTCCATAAACCCTGTCTCCAGATAATAATGAAGGAGACAAGCATGAGAATATACAGGATAGTCCATGCAGGACCGAAGACCCATGATGGTGGATTGAGTGCCGGCTTTATTAACATGTCATACCAGAGATTATTCATTTACACATTTATTATATCAGATGTTATAATAAAGACTATGCAACCACTTATCTCATGGGATTCTCCAGAACATATACATATAGAGAAGAGTAATGATTGGTATTGGGCAGTAGGTATTGTCTCTATCACTGCAGTAGCACTATGTTTCATATTTGGAAATATAATTTTCGGAGTCTTCATCATCGTTGGAATATTCGCTTTACTCGTACATTCATCTAGGAAGCCGAATACTGTGCACTGTGAGATCAATGACCGTGGTATCACTATAGATAGCAGACTATATTCCTTTCTCAGTCTAGAATCATTCTGGATAGATTCAGAAAGAGAGCCAAAAAGATTGATTATAAAATCTTTGAAGACTTTCATGCCTTATCTTATTGTTCATCTTGTAGATATTGATTCAGAAGAGATAAGGACGGTACTACTTGACTATATTGCAGAGACAGAGCATCATGAGCCATTGAGCCAACAGATATTCGAAAGGCTCGGTTTCTAATAACTTAAAGAATAGATAATATTGCCTTCGTCGTTCAATGGATAGGACACAACTTTGCGGAAGTTGTAATGTAGGTTCGATTCCTACCGAGGGCACCAGTGATCTGTACCATAAACCATGCTAGAATAAGCATATGAAAAAGGAAAATATAACATTAATTATAGGGATAGCATTGCCGATTATCTTTATCATAATAATCTCACTTGTAATCTATCTCCCCTCTTTATCCATAAATCCAAAATACGATTTTATTTATTCTATAAATGATAATAATTATTATTATATAAAAGATGAAAATGATAAGGAAATTAAAAAAACATACTATCTATATGATATAGAGAATAATACTTCACATAAGATAGAATCAGTAGATATAGAGAAATATTCCCTAGATCCAGGACCATCATCACCAGATGGATACACCGTAAGCTATGGTTATGATAATAATGGAATATTCGAAATATTCGGTTCAAATAGCAATAGAAATGGCTATTATATTTCTAAAGGTAATGCAAGGAAAAGATTAGGAGGATTGAATCCTAATCAACAATATTATTATAATGGTTCCTTCGAGCTTATCGGCTGGATAAAATAATAATTAAAAAAATATGGAAAAACAACAAATAATTTCATTCATAAAGGAACAGATACTATCTGGGAAAATATCCAATTCAGATCTGATAGGTATTACCAATAATGGAGGGGGTGAAATCAATTCTACAGAAGAAAGCAAAGTACCAAATAATAATTCCCGTAATCTCACCAATATTTTCTATGTTATCGGAGTAGCTATAGCAATCATCGGGGTAATAATACTTATTGCACAGAATTGGGATGAGATAGGATTCGCAGGAAGAATATTGGTAACATTGGGAATAGGATTGGTAACATATATTACAGCTCTATTGATAAAAGGATCAGAACATAGAGTGCTTTCCCAATCAATGTTCACTATATCTGCAATACTATCCCCTATGGGAATATTCGTGCTTCTCAATGAATATAATATTAATATTGATATCAATATAAATATAATTCTATCAATAGGACTGGCGATAGTATATGGTTTCGCATTATATATGAGTAAAAGAAATATACTTTCTATTTTTACCATTGCTTTCTCTACATGGGCATATTATGCATTCATAGCGAAAATATTCGATATAGGATATCTATATGGCACAGATATAATAAAATGGGCAACTATGCTTATCGGTCTAGCATATATATTAATAGCTTATGGATACTATTCTAATAATGATATCCCAGACAAAGCAGATAAAAAAGAGAAAGTAGCAATAAAGAATATATTATATTCCCTAGGTACAATAGCTATTCTCGGTGCAGGAATATCTGTTGGAGGATTCTTCGATATTATATTCATCGCTATTATCTTCGCGGCATTCTATGCAAGTATCTTTCTTAAGAATAGTTCTATGATTATCATAGCTGGAATATTCCTAATAAGTCATATATTAAAATTAACAAGTAAGTACTTCCTAGACTCAATAGGGTGGCCTATTGCTCTCATAATCTCAGGATTTATCGTAATGGGTGTAGGATATCTAACTTATTATATTAATAAGAGATTTATTAAAGAGACCTCTTTATAGAAGCCATAATACGAGACTTATATCTAGAAGCTGTATTCGCCTTTATATATTTCCTCTTTGCTGCTTTGTCTAATGCTTTATATATTGCAGGAACTAAAGCTTCTGCTTCTTTTATTTTCTTTGCTTTTATAAATTTCTTGAAAGCTTTCATAGGTGCATCAATAGCTGCCTTCGTACGAAGGTTATTGACTCTCTTTTTCTCTCCTGCTCTTAGAGCTTTCTTTGCTGATGATGTTATAGGCATATGAGCTAAATTACCATATACCTTTAAAAAATACAAGGTTTCGTATATGATATGGGTATGATATCTAGACTGACTGGCAATATTGTACATACAGATGAGAAATACATAATCATAGATGTAGGAGGTATTGGTTATAAAGTGGCGATAACAGTGGATATTCTGTCAAAGCTGGGAAAAGAAAAGGAGAAAATCACTCTCTGGACATATCTAGCAGTGCGTGAGAATGCAATGGATCTATATGGCTTCCCTACCCTTGCTGATCTAGATTTCTTCGAATTACTAATTACAATATCAGGAATAGGACCGAAGACTGCAATGGGTATATTGAATCAGGCTTCTGTACAATCTCTAGAATCTGCAATACAGACTGGTGATACATCACACTTGATAAAAGTAAGCGGAATAAGCAAGAAAGTTGCAGAGAAGATAGTAATGGAATTAAAAGATAAAATGGAAAAGACATCCCATACTGTAGAAGTCATAGATGGAATGAAGAATGATGCAGATGCTCTAGAGGCATTGAAGTCTCTAGGATATAGTCCGACAGAGAGCCGTGAAGCTCTGAAGGCCCTACCGAAGACGATTACAAAGACAAATGATAAGGTAAGGGAGGCCTTGAAGGCGTTGGGGAAATAAAACAAAAATATGCTAGACAATATCTTAAACAAAATAAAACAATACATACCAAAAGGAATCTTCGCATTCTTCCAGCCTACATACCATTATCTCCTTTCATTATTATCTGTTATTATCTATCGCTTCCCTTCTAGGAAGATTAGGGTAATAGGGGTAACCGGGACAAAAGGTAAGAGTACAACAGTAGAGATAGTGAATGCATTGCTAGAAGAAGCAGGATATAAAACTGCACTCTCAGATACAATAAGATACAAAGTCGGTAATGAAAGCACAGATAATAAATTCAAAATGTCCCTACCTGGTAGATTCTTCATACAGAGATTAATAAGAAAAGCAGTAAATGCAAAATGCGATTTCGCTATTATAGAAATGACATCTCAGGGTACAGTGCAATATAGACATAAATTCATACATCTAGATGCCTTCGTCTTTACCAATCTTTCTCCAGAACATATAGAGTCACATGGTTCATATGAGAATTATGTAGAAGCAAAAGTTAAGATAGCATGTGAAATGATAAAGTCCAAGAAAAAGGATAAGCTTATAGTAGCAAATAAAGATGATAAAGAATCAATGAAATTCCTAGAATGCAAATCAGATAGAAAAGCAACATACAGTGTGAAGGATGCAGAACCATATAATATAAAGAGTGATGGAATAGATTTCACATATTCTGGAAGAACAGTATATTCCCCTCTTTCGGGATTATTCAATCTATATAATCTACTCGCAGGAATAAGATGTGTAGAGAATCTAGGAATATCAGATGAGATAATAGTGAGAGCAATAGAGAAATTCAAAGGCGTGAGAGGAAGAGTAGAGAGAATATATGCAGGACAGGACTTCACTGTGATCGTAGACTATGCCCATACTACAGATTCACTAGAGAAAGTGTATCAGGTATTCGAGAATTCTAAGAAGATATGTGTATTAGGTGGCACAGGTGGAGGAAGAGATAATTGGAAAAGAAAAGAAATGGGAAGAATAGCAGATGCGTATTGTGAAGAAATAATATTAACAAATGAAGATCCATATGATGAGAATCCAGAGCAAATAGTAAATAATGTGAAAGAAGGAATAATCAATAAAACTCCAAAGATAATAATGGATAGAAGACAAGCAATAGCAGAAGCTCTGAAATATGCGAAGACTGGAGATACAATACTCATAACAGGTAAAGGTACAGATCCATATATAATGGGTCCGAATGGTACGAAAACTCCATGGAATGATGCCGAGATAGCAAAAGAAGAGATAGAGAAATTCCTAAATAATTCTAATAAATAGTTTTCACAGAATATCTATCATTCAATAATTTATTCGTCTGTTTCCCTATTACGCCGTTTTCCCCTTTTATATTATATTTATTCTGAAATTCTACTATTGCAGCTTTCGTACATGGACCGATATTGCCAGTCCTAGGACAACTATTCTTATCTTTACCTTGTGGTGGATAGACACCATCTAAGATGAGTGCAGTCTGCAATGCCAATACATCTTGCGAATTCTTCGTATTAGAATCGAATCCTTCTTTCCATGAATACGGTAACATCAGAGTATCATAAGCATAGGCAATATCCTTTCCGACACCGAAGAAGTCTTGAAGCCCGAGATATGTCTCGAATGCGAGATCCTTCATAGTCGCGCTTCTTATATCAGCATTTGCGAATTGCCATTCATATATATATCCATATTCTATGAGCATACTAGCAGAGTCTAGAGTATTATGTGAACCAATAGCGATAAGATCTGGCTCTTCTACGAAGCCTCCCTGCTCAGTAGGTAGATTGCTATAGGCATTGTACTTCGCAAGACGTTTGAAAACTGTTTCTGCTATTAATTTCGTAGTAACACTATTATCATATTGTGATTCTGGAATATAGATAGTGAAGCCAGAGTATTTCCCTTCCGCACTTGTATTCTTTCTAGGATAATCATTGAAGTGTATATGTATGACAATATCCACACGATTATCATTGCTCCATTTATTTATTCCATAGAGTCTTGTTGCTACATCCGTACGAGCAGTATTGTGATATACAGTAGCGACCGTCTTTTTTGCCTCGCCGATAGCTATGAGATTCTTCCTTTCATTCACACTGTCTTTCATAAAGGTAGTGATATTATCCCAATAATTATTGAAATAATTCAATAGAGTTGGACTCCAATTATCTTTATCTCTTGCAAGCATTACATCATATTTACTATTATTTTTCAGGAATTCACCTAGATATGTTGCAAGCTCTACATTCATATCTCTTTCCTTAAGATCACGATATTCCGAACCTCCATAATTAGGCTCATGCCCTGGGACTATAAGTACTCTCACTTTCTTATCTTTTGAAATATACTTATCCTTCAATTCTGTAACAGTTATAGGTCGATGTATGATAGCTGCTGCGAGACTATCTATTAGACCATTAGTATAATTGAATGCTGTATCGAGCATCTGTAGTACCTGTGGTGATCTATTATAAGACCAGATAGTGAAAAAGAGGACAGTAATAATAAAAGCTATGGTTATATTTTTCATTAGGAAAGAATTGTGATATAAGAATTGTATGCCAGAATTGCCAGAAGTACAAACCACAGTAAGTGGATTAAATCGCTATATTAAGAATCTTTCCATAATCAATGTCTGGACAGAGTATAATAGTCCATATTTTCATGGTGGAGATACGATAAAGGATCCAGATTATTTCAAATATTTTAAAAAGAAAATTAAAAATACGAAAATCACCCATATTACTCGTCGTGCCAAGAATATCCTGATACATCTAGATAATAATCACACAATACTAATACACATGAAGATGACTGGGCATATTATGTATGGAAAATATAATAGAGAAGACCCCTTCAATCGCTTTATCCGTCTTATTTTCTATCTTTCTAATGGCGAGACTATGGAACTATGCGATACTAGGAAATTTGCAAAAGTGACTCTGCTCGATACAGAAACTATGCATGAAAGTGAACATTTGAAAGATATAGGGCCAGAACCATTAGATAATAATTTCACTTTTCCTATTTTCAAAAAGCAAATAAAGAAAAAATCAAATGGAAAAATAAAATTAGTTTTAATGGATCAGAGTATTATCGCTGGTATCGGTAATATCTATGCAGATGAGAGTCTCTGGAGAGCAGGTATACATCCAGAGCAGATTGTTTCAAAAATTCCGAATAATAAATTGAAGAAATTATATAGCACTATACGTTCTACTCTATCTAAAGGTATAGATTTCGGTGGGGATTCTATGTCTGATTATAGGAATATCCATGGTGAAAGGGGTAAATTTCAAGAAGAACATAGAGCATATAGGATGACTGGAACGAAATGCTCAAAGAAAGAGTGTAAGGGTAAAATAATCAGAATAATAGTCGGTAGTAGAAGTACACATTTCTGTAATATTCATCAGGAATTAATCAAATAAAGAATATAGAACTATTCCTGTTGCTACAGAGACATTGAGTGATTCTTTCTTACCCTTCATTGGTATCTCTATTATTTCATCACAAAGATCTAATATCCCCTTCTCTATTCCATTCACTTCTTCGCCGAGTATCACTAAATTCTTTTTATTTATTTTTGCTTTTTTATAATCTATTGATCTACTATCTTGTTCTAGTCCTATTATTTTGATTTTCTCTTTCTTTAATTTTCTTATTAAATTAGGAATATCTTCTATACTTTCCCAAGACACACTCTTCTCAGCACCTAGAGAAACTTTGGCAATATCCTTCCTCATTCTACCGAAGCGGTCTATAGGTGCTGGTGTTGTACCAGATATATATATTCTGGCTATACCTATTGCATCTGCTGTACGGAATATGGCACCTACATTGTATATACTCCTTATATTATGGAGTAAAAGGTAATTCTGTGTTATCATATCTATACTTTATAGGAAATTAAACAAATATCAATATGCTTTCACTTTTCCCATCTTTACTCACTTATGAAGAGCTTGCACCGCTTATTATACGTATTGTTCTCGGTATTACTCTCGGATATTTCGGATATTTGAAAGTTAGGAATAGAGGCCAGAGTTCTGGTAGTAATAGTTTCATATATGGTATTCTAGAAATAATCGTTGCTATCTTTCTTATTATCGGTCTTTTCGTACAGCTTGCTGCACTTATCAATATTCTCATACTTATTATAAAGATTGGATTCAAGATTAAAGAAAGAGCCTTCCTCACAGATGGTGTTAATTATTATATTCTACTTCTTGCTATGGCATTATCACTCATATTCACTGGAGGTGGATGGCTAGCTATTGATTTGCCATTATAGGGATATATTTTATAGATAGTTGAGATTTAGCGTAATTGTGCTATAGTTTTTCCTATCCATGCGCCCATAGCTCAGTCGGTAGAGCATCTCCCTTTTAAGGAGTGGGTCGTAGGTTCGATTCCTACTGGGCGCAC
>Ga0208375_1003654_pt1 | contig 12849 bp, 17 predicted proteins | sample RifOxyD1_FD_184038 | JGI IMG/M metagenome (GOLD analysis project Ga0208375, IMG submission 184038) | Soil microbial communities from Rifle, Colorado - Rifle Oxygen_injection D1 (SPAdes) | ecosystem: Environmental > Terrestrial > Deep subsurface > Rock core/Sediment | place: Rifle, Colorado... | reverse complement strand
TAGAACATATGTGATGTTCATACCTTTAATATATTCTATGCGGCCTAATTTTTTAAGAAAGATTAAGTCTTTTTCTGCCATACTTGGGATACATCCAGAGTGTTACCTATGTATCTCATCTTTTGCAATGGCCCCTTTCTCTGGGTTTTTGGAATTTATCCACAGATTCAACTACCACTTGTTATCAACAAAATTCGGTTGTTGAGTAGCTATTGATGTAGTCTTTTTGTTCAGATACAATGAGTTTATACAATTTAATAGCGCCTAAACCCAGTAGTTCTTATTGGGCATGGCATCAAATCCTAGTGAATATTAACGGGCTTCTGCTCGGTCCTATTCACTAGGTCTATGCTCGAAAGGGTGTAGGACGGCTCGAAAGAGCTGTCGCCGACGGAGGCCCTTTTATGTCCGACAATATACTACAATTACTAGCCATCATTATCTTTTTTCTTGGGATAGGTGGTATGAGGTACGTGGTGTCAGGGGAATATCTATCTGGCGCAATTCTACTTATCCCAATTATTGTCATGATTATCGTTATGACAACGTGGGTATTTATTGGTGAAAAGATTGGCAAAATAATCAGGAACAAAACATATTGGTACTTAATACCTGCATTATGGATGTTATTTATTGGGTTTGGCAGTCTCAAATATAGTTATAATGGAATCTTTTTTATCGGAGGTGGCATTGCTCTTCTATATATGACATGGGGGAGGTTCAAAAGATAACGAATGACAAGTTGGGTAATTATTTCAATCAGGTAATGGTACAAAATATCAATAATATTATATATAAACCATGAACATTATTATGCGATGCGACTAGGAGAATAAAAAATCATCAATGATAGAACTTATTGTAAAAAGGGCACGAAAAGAAGATATCTATAACGATATTATCAGAGTATCGAAGCTGGAAAGAAAAGATAAAAATGATCACGATATAAAGGAAGGTTCTTTATGTAAGGTATGGGTGCTTGAAACTGGTAGGTGGGTTTATGCGATCCTTAGGGGAAATGAACAATATAAAAATAAAGAAACTGTCATCCTTATTGATGAATACTTAAGAGAAAGGTTGGGGATTGAAAAAAATAATAAGTACGCATTTACATTTCAACGAGTCTGGTTCCTAGATTGGTTGCAGTGGGCATGGAGTGCAACCAATCCAGGATATCGAATCAGTATGCGAATAGCCATCGCCTCTGTCGTATTGAGCGTATTAGGCATTCTGACCACTTTTGTTCCCAAATTGTCATTAGATATTAGACAACATTACTTGCACTGGCCACATAACATCCGTATACATACTTCAGACTACCAAAAACACTAGATAGTCTGAAAACAATCCTAAAATATAAACTCTATATTCTCGGCATTATTGCGTAATTAGTAAAAACATGAAAAAGAAAAAAATACTTAAAATCTTACTAGTCGTTATTGCCGTTCCAGTAATTTTAATTGGGTCTTTAACTGTATATGCCGTTGCCGCTATGGGAATGACACTCCCCGAAATTCTACTCCCACTCAAAATGGTAGAAAGTTGCAACACCGATGATGGATGCAGTCAGTACTGCAATAGTAATCTGACGGAATGTATTGACGTATTAGAAAGAGTCAACGAAGTGGTGCCAGCTCTCGCAGCTTATGCATTTGATAAATTTAATACGATAGCTCCGAGCTTGACCATAACTGAGTTTATAGCCGATATGCGATTTAGAGTTAAAATGTATGAAAGTGGTGATCGAACCAAGTTCTGCAACGACGTTGAATATTTCCCAGACTGCATTGATCATATGACTAGATATACTCCGAGCGTATTTACACCAAAGGAGTTAGCCAACAATCAAATTCTCGCCAGAGCACTTAGAGATGGAGCCAAACTGCCGGGAGGGCGTACTAATGTACTTGATCTTCAACCATATTGCCTAATACCTGCCAATGTTGAAGAGTGCACCATGTGGGCCAAGCAATACTATAATATAAAGTAATCGGAACTACATAGGAGAGTTCCTTTGGCCCAATTTTTGATATCTAGAAAAGTTTAGAAGGATAACTCTCTCGGTTTCAAGGTACAGATCAGGGAAGAGTGCCCACGATAAGGCGTGAAAAATCCTAAAGAGCCTCCACGTAGAGGTTTTATAATATATTAGGAGATATAATATGCTATGCCCTCTGGATAGCTTCATCTACCTTAAAAAATGCCATAAATAATGTATTTAAGCGTATATAAGACATTACACAGACTTGCAGCCTAGGTGGGGTTATTCTTTATTGTCTATATTTGTGAAATAGCCGAATCTAATTACTGTAGCGAGCAAGAAAAAAGTACTGACTAGAGAATAGAAGAATAGCGCAGTAATCAGTGGGAAGAGATACAAATCCAGAATAGAAATTTTACTAATGTCTAACAATAAGTATAGCGACGACAGTAGTAGAACCATGAGATAGGACGCGTTACCCAACCAAAAAGGGAATAGGATAGCCGAGAACTTGTCCTTCTTTTTTAGAAAAGTTACGAATTGACTAGAAGAGAACGAAAGAACTATTGCCAGAGCCGCAAGCGTGATAGAGAAAAGGGTAGAAGCTGCTGCAAACATAACTACCACAAAATCCAAACTCCTTTCACGAGGAAAGTACGCCCATCCGTACTTATTGCTTAAAACCATGAGGACAAAGATTACAGCCGAAGCGATGAAATCAAATGAGAATACAATTCTTCCTATCCCGAAGTCTATGAGCTGATAGAGGAACTTAGTACGCTTTGTATCGTTATCCATTCTTCTCGTCTTTGTTAATATCTATTATTTCTTGAACTATTTTGTTTAACGCACCATCCTTTGTAAAATCGATTGTTACCCGTCTAACAAAACTGTTAGTCTCAAGTTTTTTCTTTTCACCATTGAATTCGCCCTCTATCCTGGCATTTCCATAACCATGCGAGCTAAGAGCTAGGCTCTGTTTAATCAGCTTACTCTCATAATTCAACCCCTCTTTATTATCTACTTGTGGTGAATAAAATTCAATATTAGTTCTTGCACTTTGAGTTTCTTTTAGCATAGCTTCTATCTCCGCAAAATCGTCTAGACTACTTGGATTAGATGGCCTGAGCCCGGTAAAAGATATCGTCTTTACCATTTGCCATTTCTTAATAGTCTCGTAGACGTCTTTCTCTTCTACGATAAAGTCAATTTCAAATTCTGCTCGTGAGGATGATCTCTGGTATATTTTCTTAAACTTACCTAGAAATATTTTTGGATTTAATAGATTATCCTCTTCTATAAACACTAGATGGCTCTTGTGGTCTATAATAAACTCGATTTTTTTATCCACCAATTCTGGCAACGCCTGTTTCTTAAACTCCTTTTTATCGTGGTCGTAGATATCTGCGAGCTGCCCCTTCCTTACTCTGCCAAATGTTCCCCTAGAAAGAATGACACCAGCAATTTCTTCTGAAGTAAAATCACCTAGGGCATATTCAAAGTTTCCTTCTTCGAAATATGGTTTTTGAGCAATGTCTCCGAGAAACGACTCTTCGGCAAGCTGCTTAAAGAGCGTGGTAAAATAGTAGCGACCAACAACATAAGACTTTCTTAGGGAATCGGACATATATAGTTACTTATACCCTATTTATCGTCCCGCGTCTATATATGCTATATTTTTTATAAGAAGAATATTTTAGAACATATCTTATCAACAAATTTGCGGGTTGCTAGCATCTTATAAGGCGCTAACATATAGGCAGGTTGCTAGAACGCCAAGTTAGGCAACCCTCGGCTACTAGCCGATAACGCTTGGCATAGGCACGGTGAGTTGACAGTGCAAACCACTGGCTAAAACAAAACGTTCCTCCGAAGAGAAACGTTCTGCAAAATCAATGTATACTTTCAGTATACTTCGTACACTCACAACTACAAATACAGTTATCGACAGCCAAGAATGTAGCATCCGCAAACTCCCCCGTCAAAAGATGCCAAGCAACACTCTACAAATGGCTAATAAGCATACGGTTTGGATTTCACCCGACAAAAGTAGCGGATGGAACGTCAAACAGGATGGGGAAATATTAGGTCACAACCGACTACAGTCCAGAGCAATCAATACTGGTATCAAAGAAGCTAAGAAAGATGAGGTTGACTTAATTATACAGGGCATGGATGGAAAGATTCGAAGCAAAGACTCCTACGGTCCAGATCCCAATCCTCCGAAGGATAAAGAGAATTAGAACAATTAGGTAGTTGGGTTCGCAGACGCCTCCAGTTGAGGGCGTTTTGTTTTCGTCTAAGCTAGGGCTACCTTAGTATTCGTAATCAATATTCCTCTCAATGCCTAAAATATGTCATAATATGCACTAGCGGCTCAAGTATTAAGCCATTATGTTGCCCAATACTTGACAGGTTTTAGGAATTTCTACCTTTTGTCATTTTAAGCACTACAAAGCGTTTTAAGAGGTGGATATACTCAGAGATTAAACTATGGTCTTTTTACTATTATCGCCTCAATATAGCGCCAGATAGAGCCCCAGTTTAAGCCAATGAGGAAAGCGACAACCGAGGTGACTATCATCCATGGTGCTGGAAGTTTATCCTTGGTTAATTGAATGAGTCCGAACCAACCATGTATATCGTCCGCCAAGTGGGTGGTAATGGGCATAAAGCCAGTCTGACCATTCTTCTCTATCTTTCGCATCTCTATATAATTGTTTTCTAGCCAGTATTTTAAATAGTTATTATATTCGTGTATTCTTCTATTCAATTTCTCTGGATCCTCATGTTTTCTCCAAAACAATAGCCATGAGAATCTACCCAGTAGCCTAAAAACGATACCAGGATATTTATCTGTTCCATAAATAAAAAACTCCTGCGATAGTAATACCGATCTCCCCAATAGAATATCTTCTATCGGCGCCTTGCCCGTATGGAGAGCTATGGCCTCCTCGAGTCGTTGTAAAAACCACCATTTTTTTATAAGTCGCCACATATCTCAAAATCTAACAGAATGTAAGTATATTTTCTAGAGGATATAACTACATATAGCAAACCAACCCAAAGATCGGCATAAACCCGCTACCTAAAGTAATGGTTTCTGTAATTCTTGTGCAAGAGCTACTTAGTTATAATATATCTCCTTCTATAGCTAACGAGGACAGTACTACTTTACAGTTCTATTAGTAGGCTGTGTCCCCTCTTAATATCTATTGCCCAAGTATTTACTACCCTTTTTCTTCACTTTTCATGGCTTTTATAAGATTGTAAGACTCATAAATATAGCTTTCTATTGAGTTCCAATTATTTTTGACTGTGTCCACATATAGCAGGTAAATAAAATACTCTCTTAATGGAGGGTATTTTATTTACCTGTGATGGTGGGCGAGATTGCCTCCGGCAACCTAATTCTTTAACGTTTGCTATGCCTTCGGCATATACGCAAGCTAGAATTAGGGGTTGGAATGAAGCAGTTCATCCCAACCGCCGCCATCTCCTGCCTACCGGCAGGTAGGCCACATGACGGAAGCGAGCTCCCAGAAATGGGAGTTTTGCGTTATATGGCCTAATTACTTTGGTTTTCCGCAAACTACTAATTTGGCTGAGATGAAATGAATGGAAAACCTTGACCGTATTACATGGTGGCAAAATTGACATCACTCCTGTCAGTGTGGTATAATTTGTATATCCTAGGAGGACGACATGAAAGGTGTGATCTTGGATCTTGGGTCCGACGGGTCATTTCCACAGTTCCCTGTCCCGGGAACGGTGGATGGGATCTTCGGACCGATGGAGAAAGAGGAGGCGAAGCGACTTATGAAGGAGAAAGGTGGCCACCCCGTAGAAGACCAGGAAGACGAGTGGACCGTCGGCGAACGAGACTTTCTCGGTCGTATAATCTGCGATGTCCGGTTCGTGTTCGTCCCTCTGTACGGCCCGAAAGATTTTATCGAGAAGATCCGACACCTCAAGAGCTAACGAAGAGCTGTCCCGCCCGCGAAGAGCCCACGTTGACCACAACGCCGCTCGACGCGGGCTCTTTAATTTAAAGAACCGCTACGTTCTTGATAAAATGGGTGTAAATACTATAAATCAAAGTTTTCCATCTTTCTCGATCATCTCCATATATAAGTCACAGAACAAAAGCCCGAATATTTGGGGCTTTTGTTCTGTGAGAATGAGCGATAAAAATAAAAGTTGGACCCTTGTAATTATTGAATGTTATGTTATCGTAATGCCGTCAAGTTTAGCGTGGAGATGCCATGAGATACATCTTCGGTTGGAATGAGGTTGAGAGACCGCACGTAATGGAGTCAAATAGCGGGGTGCAAGTTATCTCGGCCAAAGATGACGCTACGGCACTTAAAAAAGCAAAAAAGTTATGTGGTGATTCGGCAAAAATCACTTTCCTATATGCCATACGCCATAGAATCCGGATTAGGCAATAACTTCCACGATCAAGCCCGCTATTCACGGGCTTTTATTATTAACACGCAAACGCTTTTTATCAGAGTTTTCCATCTTTCCCGATCATCTCCATATACAAAGATCAGCCTTTACTTTTACCGAACTTGATGTATCCTATAATCAAGAATTTGGAAGGATGGTTATTGTGAGAGAGATGCTAGTCACGATAGATCTTTCAAAACCTATTATCGCCCACCATCATGCAATTTTTCGACTAAAGGAAAGATGGCATGCCTTTGGACGAAACAGAAAAAAACCAGAGACTGAGGAAGAATGGCGTGAGACGCTAGAGAGAGTTCTCAAAGCTTCCAGGCCGGCTAGCATGTCAAAGGTAGAAGTCGTGACAAGGTTGATCAAGCATGGCACAGATGTAACTTATTACTGGAACGATGCGTGGGGCATGCGATTAATAGTTGATGAGAGTGGCACATCCAGAGATATTATTTCCGTCGAAGTTCCATTCAGGAGCCAGCGACGATAATCGAGTTAATCTCGATTTTTTTATACTACAATAACTCCTCCCACTCTTTCGGATAATCTGTCTTTACACTAATCATTTCGCCCTCAGTAGCTTTTTTAAATTCAATGGCCACAGCGCAGAGCGCAATCTGACCATCATTCAAGGATATATCTGAACCATACTTCTTGTCCCCTATTATTGGATGCCCCCTAGAAGCCATCTGAATTCTAATTTGATGGAAGCGACCGGTTATTAAATTAATTTTTATTAAAGAATTTATCTTGCCACGTTTAATGGTCTCATAATCTAAAACTGCCTCTTCGCCTTTGTCAGACAAAATAGCAACTCGACTGCCCTCATTTTTCTCTAATCGATCTACTAATCTCCCAGCCGTTGGATTAATGTGTCCAAAGATGACGGCATAATATGTTTTACTGAATTCCCTATTTCTTATCTGCTCAGATATTCTTGATGCACCCTTGCTAGTTTTAGCAAATAGAACAACTCCTGCTACTGGTCGATCTAAACGGTGGACTAGCCCCAAAAAGACATTGCCTTTTTTCTTATATTTATCTTTTAGATAATCTTTAACTTCATCCATTAGACATCGATCGCCGCTAATATCTCCCTGAATTAAAACACCAGCTGGTTTAAAAACAGCAATAAGATGATTGTCTTCGTATAAAATCTTTAAGTTTGGGCCATCCATTACTCCGTTATAGCAGATTTATTGACAACTTAGAACTACGGAGTATATTAGTCATAGTTCTTTGAGGAATCAAATATGTCACACAGAGCGTGCAAACTAACCGTCGGTTTTCTCCTGATTCTCATCGCATGGCTAATATTTGTCATACATAACCTAACTTCACCTACTATGTCCGCTAATACGATAAGGATTGGCCAGGTAGTGCTTAATCCTATTGAGTGGGTAGCGGAACCCTTGATCGAACAAAAGTGGTGCACAGTTCGTGAAAATAAACCATTGCGCCTGTTGAAAACGACGGACTTTGATTATATCTTCGAATATGTCAATCTGACTATTCCTTCGCCGGCCACAGATAACTCAATGCCAGAATGTCTAAACCGGGCTATCGTATTCCAGTCAAGAAACTGGTTTGACAGAGAATTAATTACCGCAAAACTCAATGATCAAGCCATAGCCCAAAGAATGGCTTGGGTCAAAGCACTTCAAAAGAAGTAGCTACCACCATAAGGTGGTTTTTTTAATTGCAAATGCTAGAATGTCTATATGCATAAACTTCGATTTATATCTCTATTTGCAGTCGTTTTACTCTTTATTTTAGCTATCGCCTTCTTTAAATCTTCAACTGTTGTAGCGCCGTCTGAAGATATCAATTCCCAGAGCCCAAGTGCCACTCCTAGCCCATCCCCGTCAACATTAAATGGCAAAATTACAATTACCGGAACTATCACTTGCTTACCCAAAATTAAGAATAATCAACCGCAAACTAGTGATTGCGCGATTGGATTAAAGACAAAAGAAAATAACTATTATAAGCTGAATGACATCGATACCAATGATTTCATAGATGGGAAGATATCTACGGGCATGAAACTTACGATTATCGGAGAAGTTACATCTGTTAAGGATGCAGTATATGATATAATCGGTATTATTAAAGTAACTAATTATAAATAACATGGAAAAAGAGAAATACAATCTACCAGCCTCGAAACTTAATATCGAACCAGAAGGATTGCCAGAGAAAAACTTTAGAGAATCCTTTCCTTGGCGCATATTTAGGATCATTGCCGAATTCGTTGAGGGCTGGGAATTTTTGGCTAATTTGAAAAAGTCTGTCACTTTCTTTGGGTCAGCTGTTACTAAAGAAGACGACAAGTGGTACCAGGAAGCCAAAAAACTTGGGTATCTCTTGGCTAAAGAAGGATTCGATATTATCACCGGTGGCGGTCCTGGAATCATGGAAGCTGGTAATCGTGGAGCATGGGAAGCTAATGAAGAGACCCAGAATAAGGATGACGGCATCGGCAACTCTATCGGATTAAATATCAAGCTCCCAAATGAACAACGTATTAATCGATATGTAGACAGATCAGTTGCCTTCAATTATTTTTTTACTAGAAAAGTTATGCTTTCCTATTATGCTCAGGCCTATGTGTATTTTCCGGGTGGCTATGGAACAATGGATGAAGTCTTTGAATTGTTAACATTAATCCAGGTTAAAAAAATTGCGAAGATTCCGATTATTCTTGTCGGTAAAGAATTCTGGATTCCAATGACAACATGGATTGAGGAATATCTGTATGAAAAATTCCGAGCCATATCTAAAGAAGATCTGAGTTTGTACAAAATTGTTGATTCGGCAGAAGAGGCCTTCGATATTATAAAAACAACACCGATTAGAAAAAACTTTTAATATCTGAGCTCCCGATTACTCATGTGTACTTAGGGGCTTTTCAAATTCAAATTACTATGTTAGAATCGTTCTCGATCGTAACTTATTCTTTTGCTTAAACAACTAAGAATCAACAATCAGATTCGCGTACCGCAATTAGACGTCGTTGATGACGAGGGTAAGCAGTTGGGCATTATTGCCACTTTTGAAGCATTAAAAATAGCCAAAGAACGAGATTTGGACTTAGTTGAGGTTAATCCCAATAGTCAGCCGCCCATTGCTAAAATCATGGACTATGGGAAGTATATGTACAAAAAGACTAAGCAGGAGAAAGCCTCAGGCAAGAGGCCCAAAGATCAAGAAATTAAGACCGTAAAAGTTGGTTTTAAAACCGGTCCTCACGATTTAGAATTCAAAGAAAAACAGATTGGAGAGTTTCTTAGGGAAGGCCACATCGTCAGAATTGAATTGACTCTCCGAGGCAGAGAAAAAGGTTTAGCCGAAATGGGTCGCACAAAATTAACTGCATTCCTTACGACAATAAAAGAAGGCCACACCGTACAAGATGCTATTAAGAGATCCCCATTTGGATGGTCAGCAATTATCAAAAAATAGAACGACAAAAAGATGAAAACCAAAAAAGCATTTCTAAAAAGAATAAAAATAACCGGGAGCGGAAAGGTTATGAAGCGTCCACCCAGCCAAAATCATTTTAACGCTAGGGAGAACGGCCAGCAGACCCGCAGTAAGCGCGGAGATGTAAGAGCTCCAAGAGAGATGAATAAAATGATTAAAGCACTAATCAGTAAATATTAATTATTTAATAAAATGACCAGAGTAAAACGAGGCGTAACAGCCAATGCCAGAAGGAAACGACTACTAAAGCATGCCAAGGGTTTTAAGTGGACAAGATCCACTAAATTTAGGCAAGCTAAAGAGGGATTACTTCATGCATGGACTTTTCAATTTGAGGACAGAAAAAAGAAAAAGAGAACTAGCCGTAGATTGTGGCAAATCAAGATCAATGCCGCTGCCAGAATTAACGGTACTACTTACTCTAGACTTATTGATCAACTCAAGAAAGCCAACATTGAGATAGACCGTAAGATTCTCGCTCATCTCGCCGAGCATAATCCGGAAGTATTTAAGAAAATCATATCGGTATAGACGCCCTCCAATCCAAAACCGCCCATATGGGCGGTTTTATGATTCTTCGCAGCGTGGGCTGGACAAAGTTAGAACCTATTTAACGCAATTAACCAGTTACTCGTCGTTCGCCATTGTTAGGAGCTGGTGACTAATCCTCGAATTTTACAGGATTCTTTGCACTGTCACATATAACGTCCTTAAGCGACCTAATTGCCTCATTCATAATGACAGTATTGCACATTAACAATTTATCAATATCTCTCGCATGAAAATCTATATTTCCCAAGTCTCCCAATATCACTCTAGAATTTCCTGTTTTTTTATCGACTATGACGAAGTAACAGTCGCTGCTGACTAGAATACCATCTTTTGACGCCTTTTCGACTATGTATCTCATATCCCTAATTAGCTCACCCAAATTAGAGATAATTATTTTGTTTCGCTCCTCTGTAAGATTATTCAAGTCAATAACAAGATTTCTACCCTTTTCTGTTAGATCGGTAATAAATGTCTGGCCAGTAGTTTTGTCAAACCGCCATGTAGGAGGAACTGGGTAGCCCTTCTCTTTTAATATACCGTGGACCTCAAACTGACGCTCTGCACGATCTTTTAAATTCGAAGCTTCATCGCTTTCAGCTGGTGTTTTTCTTACAAGATCAATTCTTCTCTTTCCGATTTTTAGTTCAACTAAATCTACGTCTGACTCTGCAGTTCCTCTGCTTAATTCCTGACTGTGACTAATTTTATATCCTTTCGATTCTATTTCTTTTCCCATATAAGATTATCTTTCTGTAATATATGGCGAAAAATTAGTTAAACCACGTGGCACCCCTGCCTCTTCGCCATGCAAGTATATGTCGCTTTATTATTTGCAGCCCTAAGGGGAGTCGAACCCCTCTTACTTGGTTGAAAACCAAGTGTCCTAACCGATAGACGATAGGGCCATAATAACTACAAAATTATATCATAAAGATTCTATTTGAAAACCCCGACGAAAGGCTGTCGGGAAGTCGAACGAAGCATCGGCTTTGATAAAAATCAAGAAAAAAGAGGCTTGCCGCCTCTTGCTAGACTATCTATTTGCCATACATCGCCCAAGCCGGCTGTACTCCGACTATGGCGTATACATGACCCGCGACATGGCCCCAATTTTCCGTAAATATTCTCCAACCACGCTTATTATGGCCATCGTGATCAGGTTCTGGACCATAATCAGCTTTATGGGCAAGCCATCCACGAACGAATGCTACGCCCCCCGCTAAATCTAACGCATATGGTAGCTCTCGAGCATCATGCTCATCGTACCAAAGGAGAATCAGTGTTGGAGTACCCTTTGGGTCCTCGGTGGTACTGGTAGAATGATAAACTACCTTCCCTTCTCTCGCATAATACTCTGTCTTTTCGATAAGATTTACCATCTTATAATGTGTGGCTTTTCCACCTGGTGCATTCGGCCAAATGAGCTGCAATGCCAACGCCAGTCCGTCATCACCTTCCGAGATGATATCGATAGTCCGATTATCCATAACTATACTCCCGTTAAACAACTTTGAAAAGAATAAGATAATAATGTAATATGGTCAATACTATGAAAATACTTGGAATTGAGACATCTTGTGACGAGACGGCAGTTTCTGTCATAGACGTAAATGCCAAAAATGAGATCGCCGTCCTATCGAATGTGGTCTCATCACAGGTCAAGTTACATGCTAAGTTTGGTGGTGTTGTGCCAAACCTAGCCGCTCGTGAACATGCCAAAAATATTGGTAAGGTTTTTAAATTAGCTCTAAAAGAAGCTAATTTAAAATCATTAAAAGAAATTGATTTAATCGCCGTCACGCGCGGGCCAGGTCTCGGACCAGCACTCCTGATTGGTCTAACCTTTGCTAAGGCATCGGCCTGGCAAAATAGCTTACCGATTATCGGCGTAAATCATCTCTTGGGACATGTATATTCAAACTGGCTGAAAAATGAAAAAATTAACGAAAAGAAACTTTTCCCAATAATAAACTTAATTGTGTCGGGTGGTCACACAGAATTGTCCCTGATGAACAAACATGATCAGCAGAAGATCATCGGAGAGACTCTTGATGATGCTATAGGCGAGGCCTTTGATAAAGTTGCAAGACTTCTTGACTTGGGCTATCCCGGCGGTCCAATTATTTCCAAGTACGCCGAGAAAGGAAATCCCAACAGATATCCCCTGCCTCGGCCAATGATTCATTCGAAGGATTTTAATTTTAGCTATTCGGGGCTTAAGACGGCAGTACTTTATTTACTTAGAGATTTAAAAGAAAAAGGGATTGAGATAAACGAGAACGTAAAAGCTGATATTGCGGCTTCTTTTCAAGAAGCTGCGACTGATGTTGTCATCCAGAAAACAATCAAGGCCGCTCGTAAATACAAAG
>Ga0208375_1003651_pt1 | contig 12868 bp, 11 predicted proteins | sample RifOxyD1_FD_184038 | JGI IMG/M metagenome (GOLD analysis project Ga0208375, IMG submission 184038) | Soil microbial communities from Rifle, Colorado - Rifle Oxygen_injection D1 (SPAdes) | ecosystem: Environmental > Terrestrial > Deep subsurface > Rock core/Sediment | place: Rifle, Colorado... | reverse complement strand
TTGTTTTACGCGTCTTTGAAACTCTTTTTTATTAACTAAGCCTGTTAATTCATCAATGGTTAATTCTTTTTTAGTTTTTTTTAATTGTCTTTCTTGCATAACCGTATTATATGCTTGGGCTGTCAGTTCTTCGTTATTTGAAAGATTTTTGAAGAATTTACTTTGTATATCTTTTTTTACCATTTCGTGTTTAAATTTTTTAAATTCAGGAGCGGTATCTTCAATATCAGGTAAAATAGTCTTCGTTATGACTTCAATATTTTGTCTGTGTCTATTTGCAGCTTCATGTGCTACTTGTTTATCTCGGACTCTCCCCCTGTTTGGTCCTTTTAAAATATAAATATCTTTGCCTAAATCTACTCCCTCGCTCATTTCATCCTTTCTTCTAACATTTTTTTTATAAGTTGTGTGTCGGCTTTGGCTTTTAAGCTCCGCATCACACTACCAACCAAAAACATGATCACTCCAACTTTTCCATTTTTATAATCAGTAACTGCTTTACTATTTACGTCTAAAACTTCGTCAATAATTAATATTAATTTGTCGTTATCTATTTGTACCACATTTTTACTGGCAACAATTTGTTTAACTAAATCCTCAGGTCTAACTTTTTTAATATCTACATTTTTATTTAACAACCAGTTAGCAATATCTATGCTTTTAATATTCTTAAATCCCTGTCCTGAGCTTTGTCGAAGGGTTAAATCTATCATCTTTAATCCCGCTTCAAAATAATCAGACATCGCTCTGTCCTCTACCAATCTTTCGGCAGCTTGATAGGGGAGATCAAAGTCTTTAACAAAACGGTTAATTTTTGCATCCGGTAATTCTTTAATCTTTAATCTTAAATCATCAATCAGTTGATTTGTCCATTTCATAGGCGGAATATCAGGTTCTGGAAAATATCGATAATCTGCTGCTCCCTCTTTACTCCGCTGGGGGATAGTTACACCTTTTTTTTCATCCCAACCCCTTGTTTCTTGAATGGGTGTCTCTCCTGACTCAAGAATTTGAATATGCCTTTCTATCTCGAAATCAATTGCCCGTTTTACAAAATTGAACGAATTAATATTCTTCACCTCAACTTTGTAATTTGGTAACGGATAACTTTCATCAATATTTAATTTTTGATTTGTATTTTTCCTGCCTGCCGGCGAGGCAGGGATATTTGATATTTGATATTTGATATTTTTTACAGATATGTTCGGTTCCAATCTCATACTCCCCTTTTCCATTGAGGCATCGGAAATATCCAGATAACGGATAATTTGATAAAGTTTTTTTAAAAATGTTTTTGCATCTTCTGCGCTATGAATATCAGGTTCTGTAACAATTTCCACCAAAGGTACACCGCTTCGATTAAAATCTATCAAGGTAACTTTTTTATCATTTATAGTTTGATGCAACAGTTTTCCTGTATCTTCTTCCAAATGAACTCGATTAATTCTAATCGTTTTACTTTCCATCATGTCATTCTGAACCTGCTTTGCAGGTGAAGAATCTTCTAAAGATCCTTCTCCACGACTTTTGTCGGGATCAGGATGGCGATTAATATTGATCTCTAACTTTCCACTTCTACATAACGGTTGATCGTATTGACTAATCTGATAACCTTTAGGAAGATCCGGATAAAAATAATTTTTCCGGTCAAATTTTGAGAGGTTTGGAATTTCGCAACCTAAAGCCAATCCTAACATTATGGTCCATTCAATGGCTTTTTTGTTTGGCACTGGTAATGCTCCGGGTAATCCTAAACAAACCGGACAAGTGTATATATTGGGTTTTGGCGCATGAAACGGATCGTTTTTACATCCACAAAACATTTTAGACTTAGTTTTAAGTTCTACATGAATTTCCAAACCGATTATTGGTAAATAATTATCATTCATATATTTTGTCATGCCGATCCGCCAGCTGGTCGGATTCGGCATCTAGTTTTTGAAAATTAGATCCTGAAACACCTGCCCGCCAACTGCTGTTGCAGTAGGCAACTGCAGGCGGGAGTTCAGGATGACTAATTTTTATTTAACCCACGGATTCCAAGTTGTATTTTGTTCAAACGCATGTGCGACAGTAACTATTTTTTCTTCTTCCCAATGATTTGCAACAATATTTAATCCTAAATATAAATTAGTTTTTTCGTCATGATACATCGGTACATTTATTCCGGGTAATCCTGAAATAGAACTTGGTTCGAGTAACATATCTTCAAGTTCTCCAAACATCGGATTGTCCTTGGATGCTCCTATAGGCAAAGCAAAACCCGGAGAAGTTGGAGAAATCAACACATCGAATTTAGAAAATAATTGTCTATAATTTTGAATATATAAACTCCTTACTTTTTGGGCATTCACATAATATTTATCAGCATAACCTTTTGATAGGGTAAAAGTTCCTAACATGATCCTGCGTTTAGCTTCATCACCAAAAAAAGAGCGATTATTTCCATATCTGATGCCATCATATCTGGCTAAATTGGACGAAACTTCACCTCTTTGCACAACAGTGTAAACACCGATTGCAAAATCCGGATTTAATATTTTATTTTCTTTTAATTCATTAGATAAAGGAATCAAATCAACGCAAGCTCCCAGATTTTCAAAAACCTGAGCAGCTTTTTGTAGTGATTTATCAACAAGAGTCTTTTTTAACTTCTGATGATCAATATAACAAATGCCAATTTTCATACTTTTAATATTTTTATTTAAAGCTTTAGTTAAATCAGGAACAGGTTTAACAGCTGTTGTGGCATCATATTTATCATGACCAGCAATATGATTAAAAATCATAGCGCAATCTTCAACAGTTTTTCCAATTGGTCCTGGGGAATCAAGAGATGAACCCATTGCTACCACTCCTGCCCTTGAAACACGACCATAAGTTGGTTTTAATCCCACAACTCCACACCAGGCTGAAGGTTGTCTTATCGATCCGGCAGTTTCACTGCCTAACGCACCAACACAGATGTCAGCTGCAACAGCAGCTGCACTTCCTCCTGAAGATCCTCCAGGAAGGTTTTTGGGGTTTCGGGGATTTAAAGATCTTCCGAAATCAGATGTTTCAGTGCTCGAACCATGTGCCCATGCATCCATATTGGTTTTTCCAACAACAACTCCGCCATTTTGTTTCAATCTTTTGGTCACGGTTGATTCATAAGGAGGCATAAAACCTTGTAAGACTTTTGCCGATGCTGTGGTTGAAAGTCCCATTGTCAAAAAATTATCCTTAACTGCGATAGGTACGCCTGAAAGAGGTTTATCTATATTTTTTTCAGCTTTTTCAATAGCTTTTTTGTCTATAGCTAAATAAATATTAAGCTTAGAATTTATTTTTTCAATTTCTTTAAAAACATCCGCATATAATTCTTTAAGCGAAATTTCTTTAGCTCTTAGTTTAGTAATTGTTTGTTTTAATGTTAATTGATTGAGTTTCATAATTATTTGACTATTGGATAATTTGATAATTGGATTATTGGCTAATTATTCACTTTTCCAAAATCTGATCTACTACAAAATATCCATTATGTGTGTGTTTTGCATTAGATAACGCCTGAGATTGGGTTAACATACGCTCTTCGTCAACCTCATCTTCGCGGAACACATTGGTCAATCCCGTAACTTGATGAGTAAGTTCAACATTGGTTACATCAACTTGATTTAATTGGTCAATCACTTTCATCACAGAATTAAAACCAGTTGCCAATTTCTTCTCTTCCCCATCGGTGACCGGAATATTAGCAAGTTTTGCAATATGTTTGACATCTTTTGGAGTAAAAGTAACTGTTTTTTTCATTGAAGTCATATCGGTTGATACTCGATGCATTTTCTCAAAAATGCTATCGGTATATTATACTGCAAAAATCATTTTTAAGTGTAGCAATCTTTAATCTTTAATCTTTAATCTTTAATCTTTAATCTTTAATCTTTAATCTTTAATCTTTAATCTTTAATCTTTAATCTTTTAATTTTTTTGCAAAATCATGTGCTTGCCATTCCAAATCATCATTTAATCTTTCCAGTTTTATTTGATTTCCATATTTCACTTCCAAAGCTTTTTTGATCAACCAATCTGCCAATTGTGGATTTTTGGGGAGTAGCGGTCCGTGAAAATAACTGCCTAAGGCATTTTTATAAATGGCACCTTCAAATCCGTCTTCTCCGTTATTACCGAATCCCTTAATAATTTTTGCCAATGGTAGGATATTTTTTCCCAAATAAGTTCTACCCCCATGATTTTCAAAACCAACAATAGTTTTATTTAAAAATAAATTGTCATCCTCGGGCTTGACCCGGGGATCTTTAAGATTCCCTCCTGCTTGCGCAGGTAGGTTTTCAAGGGAATGACCGAGAAATAATTTTGCAACTACATTACCTATCAGTCTCTTACTTTGATCTCCTAAATGTTCTGTATATAAATCAAAAATTCCGGCGCCTGGTATCTTTTCACCTTGATAGGGTTTATAATAATGACCTGCGAATTGATATGCTGCGCAAACAAACAACGCTGGAATATTGTTTTCAATCATTGCTTTAACTTTTGGAGCTTTAAAACTTAAAAAATCCTGGCCAACAAGTTTTTGTTGCCTATCCTGCGCACCACCCATAAACAACAGGTCGGACCTGTTTAAAAGATTGTCAGGGCTGTCCAAATTGATTTTATCAATATTTACTTTTATTCTCCGCCACTCACATCTTTTTTGCATCACAATAATATTTCCTCTGTCACCATAAGTGCTCATCAAATCTGGATAAAACCAGGCAATGTTTAATTGATAATTCATAAAATAATTTTAAATGTCATCCTGGAATTCCGATGAAATCGGAATGATAGGATCTTAAAAAAGATGCTATCGCTTCGCCAAGTCTGACTTGGCTTCGCTCCAGCATGACAATGATGTTATAAAATCGCTTTTCCTCCTAAAATTCTCCTTACTTCTAACATCGCTGAATATGTTGCTAAAACAAACAAGGTTTCATTTGGATTTACTTTATTTAATCCTGCTTCGATAGCTTTTTTTAATTCTGATTCAATTAAATGATTTTTTTTAAAATTTAATATGTGTTTTTGGTTTTTGCTATTTGATATTTGATTTCGAAATGCGTATTTCATCCTCAATCCCATATCATAAGCTCTGTCTCCACTAACTATTACTTGCATACTTTCCGGTATGGTTTCAAAATCCACATCCCAAATCCAGGAAATGTCGCGACCATCCGGAATCCGGTCATTAAGTGCTAATAATATTGTTTTTGGATTTAATTCAAGAACAGTTCTAAGTGAAGCGTTAAATCCTGCCGGATTTTTGGATAAAAATATTTTTACTTTTTTATTATTAATTGTAAATTCTTCTTGTCTACCAAAAGCTGGTTTAAAATCTTTTAATCCTTTTTTTATTTGACTATCCGCAATACCAATTGCTTTTGCAGTGCTTACCGATGCCAATGTATTATAAATATTATATAGTCCGGGTAAAACTTCATCCCATTTTGTCAGTTGTGGTTCCGGTCTGGTATTTCCACACTTATCACATTTCCAAATTCCCAAATGCGAAAAATAAATTCCCTCATATAAAAGACGTGCACCGCAATTTAAGCAAAAGGTGCTGTCTTGTGCATGTTCCAAATTTTGTAAAAATTTTTGCGGTTCGTTAATTCCAAAATATTTCTTTTGCAAAGATAAATTTTTTCCTAAATAAGCAATTGCCGGATCATCAGCATTTAAAATCAAAGTTGTATCATTCACCTTGTCATCATCGGACTTGATCCGATGATCTTTATCTTTAATTAAATTAATTAATGCTGTTTGCCATTTTTCAACAATCACGTCCACTTCTCCATACCTGTCTAATTGATCACGGAAAAGATTAAGCAAAACAATTACAGTTCTAGTTTCAAGGTTAGAAGTTTGGATATCTTTAAGAAAAAGCGATAAAGAATTTTCGTCTACTTCAAACACTCCCCAATCAGCATGAATTTTTCCCATCCAGTTCGATTTAATGATCAGAGAAGACACTGTTCCGTTTATTAAATTTGCACCAGTATTATTATGAATTATCTGCTGACCGTTTTTCTCAAGAATTTGTTTTATCATTAGAGATGTAGTAGTTTTTCCATTGGTACCGGCAACAATAATAATTCCTTTTTTTATTTGTTCAAGAAATGATGGTAGTATTTGCGGATTAAGTTTAAGTACTACTTCTCCCGGCCATGTCCCTCCCGCTCCTAAATGAAATAGTTGAGTTATGGAATGTACTATTTTTCCAGTAATAATTACTAACCGATTAAACATCTTAAATTAATAAGCGCGTGCATGGTAAAATTTTTCAGTTCTGAACTAAGTGAGGGCCTAAAACCTTATTTAACAGTTAACGTTTCATCCCGAACGATTTTCAGAATCTGCTAAAAATTTTATCTGCAAGCGATTATTTAATAAAAAAATCTTTACATTGCTCTCAATCTTTTAATTCTCTCTTCAATTGGCGGATGAGTATTAAAAATATTGGCAAACCAGCTGCCAAAATCCTTTCCTTTAAAAGGATTGGTGATATAGAGATGTGCTGTTGCATTTGTTGCAGCTTCCAAAACTTCTTTATCGTTAGATAATTTTTCCAAAGCTCTAGCCAATCCTTCAGGATAACGGGTGATGAACGCACCTGACGCATCTGCTAAATACTCTCTTTGTCTGGATATTGCCAACTGTATAATTGTAGCTAAAATCGGAGACAAAATAGCTAAAACAATACCTACTACCAAAAATATTCCTCCACCTGACCTGTTTTCTCTATCTCTTCTGCCTCCCCACCAAAGAGAACGCAAAAACCAATCAGCTAAAAATGCCAATGTACCAACTAAAACCCCAACAATCAACATGAGTCGAATATCATAATTTTTGATATGCGATAATTCATGAGCAATTACACCTTCTAGTTCCCGTCTGTCTAATCTTTCTAAAATTCCGCTGGTTGCACAAACAATTGCGTGATTTGGATCCCTACCTGTTGCAAAAGCATTCATAGCTGTGTCGGGAATTACATATAATTTTGGTTTAGGAAGTCCTGCTGCCATAGCCAGATTTTCTGTTACTGTAAAAAAATCAAAATCTGTTTGCCTGTTTGCTTCCCGAGCACCTGACATGGCTAATATCACTTGATCTCCCCAAAAATAACTTCCCAAACTTGTCATTAATGAAAAAATTAATCCAATAGCAATCCAGCTTCTTCCATATCCCATCGCTTCTCCCAAAACCCAAACTACCAAGGTTATAAACACCACAAATCCAATCATCATTAACCAGGTTTTAATTTTATTATTCGAAATTTGTGAATACATGTTCATAGAATACACTTAATATTCCGGAAATCTATTGATTTCCGGAATCAGATTTATTAATTTGCTTAATCTTTAAAACTTTACTTCAACTTTTTTCCGTTCTTCTTCGTTAGCTGCAAAAAATTCCTCTTCCTTAAATCCCATCATATTGGCAATAATCACATTTGGAAACATGACAATTTTAGTATTGAAATCCATAACTACGTTATTATAAAACTGTCTGGAATATGCCACTTTATCTTCTGTATCTGACAATTCCTGTTGTAATTTCTGGAAATTCTCAGACGCGCGTAGCGTTGGATAATTTTCTGCAACGGCAAATAATGATTTTAGTGCACCTGTCAATTGATTATCAGCCATGGCTTTATCTTTGGGTGATTGGGCACTCATCAAAGCCGAACGAGCTTTAGTAACATTTTCAAATATTTGCTTTTCATGAGCTGCATAACCTTTGACAGATTCCACTAAATTCGGAATCAAATCAGCCCGTCTTTTAAGTTGAATATCGATTTGACTCATGGCTTCTTTGATTCTGACTTTTAAAGTCACCAATGAATTGTATAAACCCCAAACAAAAAACACGACTACAATCAATAAAATTCCAATTAAGAATACTGGTCCCATATATAAATCACCTCCTAATATTTAATTTTTATATTTTCATCCACTTTTCTAATTCATTATAACTCAACGTGTTAAGAATGTCTTTATTTTCTGCCCAACCCCGGCGGGCTACCGATACTCCATATTGCATGTTAAACATTTGTAAATGTTCGTGACTATCAGTGTCGATAAATAGCTTTACGCCTTTTTTTACTGCTTCTCTGACTAATAAATCCGGTAAATCCAACCGTTCAGGCCAGGAATTTATTACAGCTCTATTAAATTTTTTACAAAAATCAAATATCTGATTCCAATCAGCTTCATAACCCTCACGGGATCCTAGTAATCTTCCCGTAGGATGACCGAAAATTTTAGCTTTTGCGTGTCTCAATCCTGATAAAATTCTTTTTGTCATATCTGTTTTATTCATTTTAAAATTTGAATGAATTGAAACAATAGCAGCGTCAATATATGCAAATGCCTCATCAGGTATGGCTAAATTTCCTTTTGGATCAATATCAATTTCAAGCATGTAAAAAATTTGTACTCGATTTTTCACGGAATTTTCACGGGATGTAAAAATGTGTTCAAGTTTTTCACGGCGCTTTTTCAATATTTCCACAACCTGCAATTGATTATGACCGGAAATCGAGGGATTGTGGTCACTAATTCCTATGTATTCGTAATGTAATAAATCAGCTTGTTTTATTAACTCTTCTAAAGTAGACAATCCCAAATCATGTGATGGTTCTAAATTATAATTTGAATGAATATGCAAATCGCCTTTTATATCATTTAAATTAACTAATTTCGGCAAACCCTGTTGTTTACCCTGAGCTTGTCGAAGGGCTGCTTCAATTTCTCCTGTATCTTCACGTAATTCCGGTGGAATCCAATCAAGTCCTAATGCATTATAAAATTTTACTTCATCGTTAAATTCATAAATTTTAGATTTATCGTTAAAATTCTTAAATCTTAAATCTTTAATCTTTAATCCCGTTATATTCTTTATTCCATGTTCTGACAATGATAATCCCTTTTTTATGGCAAATTCCCTAAGATGAATGTTGTGTAACTTGCTACCTGTAAAATATTGCAACATGGCACCGTAAGCTTTTGGTGTTTGTACTCTCAAATCTACCTGTCGACCGTCAAAAAGTAATATCGTAGCGCCTTTTTCGCCCTGATCAACTGTTTTACGGGCTTTAGGATAGTCCACAAAGGCTTTTATAACGACATTTGGCTCATTTGTGGCTACAGCTAAATCAATATCACCAATAGTTGGTACTTTACGCCTTAAAGACCCCAAAACATCAGCCTGTTTGACTTGAGGTAATTTTTTTAAATATTCCAAAACTTGCATTGCAATACTGTCAGCAAATGGTAACGGCATCCGATTTTCCTTTATATGCCCTCTTTCAAAAGAAGCAATTGATTTAGTTAGTTCTGACTGTGATTTTTCTCCCCAACCTGCAAATTTTGAGATTTTTCCGCTTTTAATAGCCTTTTTAAGATCGTTTAAAGCAGTTTTGGGATTGGAAATTTTTAAGTTCGATGTTAAAAAATCCGCTCTCTTAGGACCAATTCCGGGTATTTGCAAAAAAATAAAAAATGCCGGAGAAACACTTTTAATAATGGCTTCTAAATGTTTGATTTTACCTGTTTTAAATAATTCATCTATATACGAAGCTATAGTATCGCCAATTCCGGGAATTTCTCTTAATTTTCCGTCTTTCCAAAGGTCTTTTATGTCAGAAGTCAATTTTTCAATGGAATCAGCTACTTTTTCATAAGCAACTATTCTAAATCGATTTGCATTTTGAATAGTTAATACTGCAGCCACATTCCGAAATAAGGTTGCTATTTCTAAATTCGACATATAATTAATTATAATTTAGCATTTAGCATTTGTCATTTAGCATTTTATAATTATACTCTCTATTGTCACATTAAAAGCATAATGATATGATAACTGCAATATTTTACCTGTTGACAAAGAGATATATATAATTTTATTATGGGCTCGTGGTGTAGAGGCCTAACACGCGTCCCTGTCAAGGACGAGACCGGCGGTTCGAATCCGCTCGGGCCCGCACTTCGACAAGCTCAGTGCATAATTATACTGAGATTGACGAAGTCCGAGAGGATGAGAAGTTCATGGTGAGCTTGCCGAACCAAATCCGCTCGGGCCCGCCAATAGAAATTTTCAAAAAAAGTAAATATTATTAAAACCGCTAAAAAGCGGACTGCCCCTATAAACTAATTTTTCTGCTCAATTTAGGAGGTTTTATGCCAAGACAAAAAACTGTTAAAGAGGTTCAGGAAGTTGAAGAACCTATTTCTGAATCTTATATATCCATTGGATTAGGTCTTTTAGTAGTCGTAGTAGTAGGTATATTGCTTTATAATTATTTTAGTCAAAAAAATAAAAAACCAGAACTTGCTCAACAAGAAGCAGAAAAAATTGCTCAAGAAGCAACTATGTCTGCCAAACCCGGATCCACTTATACAGTTACCGAAGGCGATACTTTGTGGAGTATTTCCGAAAAATCCTACAATACAGGATACAATTGGGAAGATATTGCAAAAGCGAATAATCTAACCAATGCTGATTTATTAGAAGCTGGTCAACAACTGACTATTCCAGAAGTTTCACCAATTTTACCGGAAATAGCAGTTGCGTCGCCGGTTGACCAAAGCTCACCTGAACCTCAGGTAAATGCACAACCGGAAGTAAGTTCGGAAACTCAAACTGCACCAACACCAAGCATTACCGGTGATTCATATACAATTGTCACGGGTGATAATTTATGGGATATTGCTTGCAAAGCATACGGTGATTGTTATGCCTGGACGAAAATTGCAGAAGCTAATAAATTAGAAAATCCTGATCTAATTTTTGCAGGAAATGTTTTAAGCTTACCCCGATAATCGTTTAGTTTTTGTTAAATAAGTTTTTTGGCAAATTATTTTGCCAAAGCTGTCTATTTGCCTGTATAATTATGACAATAATTACACAGGCTTTTTAGAATGTGTTTGATCCCGATTCAATCGGGATCATTAGAGATTCTTATGAAGCTGTTTTTCCTTTTATTTCCGATTTTAAACAGCTTCTTAGTGTCATAAGTTTATTGTCATTTCGATCCGCCAACTGGCGGAGAGAAATCTAGCGATAGCGTAATTAATAAAAACGAAATTGAAGTGCGGTAGTAGTTCAATGGTAGAATGCTTCCTTCCCAAGGAAGTGGTTGAGGGTTCAAGTCCCTTCTACCGCTCAAAATATTTAATAAATATTACACCTCGGAGGTGTTTTACATAGGACACCTCGGATTTTAAAAATATTAACTAGTCTCATTTAAATAAATGAGCATTTAATCAACTTTAAATACAATAACGTATATCAATTACGTCTAATCCTCACATTTTGTCACTAGGTTTGATAAAATTAAGTAAAGTGCCGAGATAGCTCAATGGTAGAGCAACTGTATCGTAAACAGTAGGTTCCGGGTTCAAGTCCCGGTCTCGGCTCCAATCCCCGAGTTAGAACAATATCTACAAAACTGCTCGAACATGTTTTACCAAAAATTTCTAATTCGTCCCAGCTCCGTTCCGCTTTCGCTTTCTTTGATTTGCCCGAAAAATTTTCGTCGGTTTTGTTTCTATCTTTTAACTTCAACTTCCTGCATAAAACTATTTGCATTTTGTCTATAAAATTGCCACAATAATAGTAGGAAACATTTCAGAAATTTCGATTATAAACAAATATGTATGCAAACACTGAAAAAAGTGAGTATGGGTTGTGCTCGCTCACGCACACACTCACTATTAAAGCTTAACAGATTTTTTCGAGTCTTTAGAAAAAAACTTTTAATTTTTCTCCTCACTTTTTCGCTCCTTGCTTCTCAACTTTTTTCAATTTTTATTCCGTCGGTCTTCGCCGCTTCGTCACCCTGGATACAGACTGATTGGTCGGACACACACAAATTTGTTAATATGAAATTATGACAGAAAGTTCCCAAATTGCTATTTTTGAAGAAAAACGAATCCGCCGTCATTGGGATGGGAAAAGGGAAAAGTGGTATTTTTCGGTGGTGGATATTATTTCTGTGCTTACTGAAAGCACGAACCCAACTGACTATTTGAAAAAATTGAGAAAAAGGGATTCTGAACTTGGCCACTACATAGGGACAAATTGTCCCCAGGTAGAAATGGTTTCTGAAACAGGAAAAAACAGAAAAGTGTTAGCAGGAAATCCCGAGCATTTATTTAGAATTATTCAATCTATTCCAAGTAAAAAAGCCGAGCCATTTAAAAGATGGCTAGCTAAAGTAGGATATGAAAGGGTACAGGAAATCGAAGACCCGGAATTGGCAATTTCTTCTTTGTCATTTCCGCGATCCCTATTGTCATTCCCGCGAAAGCGGGAATCCAGCAATAGAAATTATGAACAAAACATATTACGTTTATATATTAGCCAGTAAACGAAATGGAACATTATATATTGGTTTAACCAATAATCTGGAAAAACGTGTTTATGAACACAAGAACAATATAATTGAAGGTTTTACATCAAAATATGGTGTTCACCTACTTGTATATTATGAGCAGACAAATGACGTGAATATCGCAATACAAAGAGAAAAGCAACTCAAGAAGTGGAACAGAAGATGGAAACTGGAACTAATCGAAAAAAGTAACCCGAATTGGAATGATCTGTCAAAGGACTGGATCCCCGATCTGGTCGGGGATGACAGAGACAGAGAAGAAAGATAAAAGATTATTAAAGAAATAATATGAAAATTGTAAATTTCAAATTGAAAATTAGGCTGGTCATTTCTGTCCTTCTCATCTTCACCCTTCTCTTTTCCCAATTTTCATTTTTGGTAAATCCTGTTTATGCCGCCTCATCACCCTGGATACAGACTGATTGGTCAGGC
>Ga0208375_1003649_pt1 | contig 12876 bp, 8 predicted proteins | sample RifOxyD1_FD_184038 | JGI IMG/M metagenome (GOLD analysis project Ga0208375, IMG submission 184038) | Soil microbial communities from Rifle, Colorado - Rifle Oxygen_injection D1 (SPAdes) | ecosystem: Environmental > Terrestrial > Deep subsurface > Rock core/Sediment | place: Rifle, Colorado... | reverse complement strand
CGCTGGCATCGCTTGCTTGTTACGTTTCAGCAGCGCTGGTAAGTGGAAATGTGGTACTGATAAAACCGGCCATTCAAACACCCCTTATCTGTTATCAATTGGTAGATTTGTTTTATGAGGGAGGATTACCTCATAATGTGCTCAAGTGCCTGGTCCCGGAGCATAAAGATGATTTATTTCAAATTATCAAAAATCAATATATAGCAGGGATTGCGTATGAAGGGCCTTTAAATCTGGGTAAAAAATTTTATTCCATCTTTTCCCAAAAAATTATCAAGAACAATTTATTTAATAGTGTTTTTAAAGCGGAAGCAGTTTTATCCTTGGGTGGGAAAAATGGCATGATTGTCACTGCTAGTGCTGATTTGGACATGGCCATTGGAGCTTTGTTTAATACTACCCTTTGCCGATCTGGTCAGATGGCCAGTTGCCCAACTCGCATTATTATAGATAGAAAAATAAAAAATAAATTTATCATAAAATTAAAACAAAAATTGGAGGAGATGATTGATAACTCACAAAATGGGCCTAGTCGAAGTGTTGATCCAATAATTGATAAATTTGAAAAAGAAAGGCTGCTAAATGTAATTACTAACGTTAAAGAGGAAATTGCTCAATTCTCCGGAACAATTATTTGTGATCATACCTGTAGATATAAGGAGCAGTATATAGGACCGTTGGTAGTATCACTAGATGCACTGCGGGCGTGCAAATTTGAAAGTCTGGCCTGTAGTGAATTATTTGGGCCGATCATCTACATTATTGAATACGGTACCTTGGAAAGCGCTCAACATGTTTTTAACTCAGGGGAATATGTCCGTACTGGATCTATTTATTCCCAATCCTCTGAAGACGTTAAGTATCTGGTGGATCATCTTTTAGCGGGCAGTATTCATATTAATAAATATGATTTGCAAACCAAAGTAGCGGTGATGCCTCAGGGAGGATTTAAATTATCTGGAACTGGTCCCAAAATTGGGGGTAGGGCCCTTCTTTATGCTTTCATGGTCAATTATATGAGAGATACTGAACCAGAAGATTTAGAAGAAGGTCGTGGAAGTGATTATCGCTTTAGTTTAATGAGACCATCAGGCCTTGGGATATATGGGAGATTAATTCGCTTAGAAAAAGTCATGGAGACAGTGATTCATAACTTTGAACATTTATTTACTGGCATGTATGGCGAATACAAAGAAATACTTATCAAATTCAATCAATGGATAAAAAAAGATTTTGTGTCTTTCCATCTTGGACCACATGAAAATTCTAAAGTGATGGGAGAAGATAATTTTAATGATTTTGAAAAATCTGGTGAGCAGGCAGTTTTTTTGGTCTATAACCCCCAGGTGGAATTTTCCACGTTTATGAGATTTTTAGGGGCGTTAGTCATGGGCGTTGGAATAACGATAATTGCTAGAAATGAAAAAGCTTTTGCTTGGTGGTCTACTCTTAAATCAATGATAGTAAAGGCCGGAATTTCTAGACAAAATTTTGATGTTTTTTATCCGACCGAAGAACTGCTCTATCAGGCAATAACCGAACCGTGTCTTTCCTATATAATTATTGATGGCAACATTAATAAGATTGAAAAACTGTTAAAAGTCATTTTCATGGAAGAGGACAATATTTTACGGTTTAAAAAGATTCTAACTCCCCACAATGCTCCGGCGTTGCGGGATTACAAACAATACCTCTCAGAATTTGTGTGGATTCGTTCTATTTCTGTAAGCAAAAAAAGAAATGGTATAGACGTTCACCAAAGTGGCAAAAAAGTAACTGATTATAAGACCACCGAAGAGTATTTTTCTGATTTTTAGAAGGATGACAGTAATTCTTTTACTTTCTCCTCTATAATTATACCTTCATGCATAAGCGAGGTACCGACGATAGCACCATCGGCATACTGGAATAATTTCGCAGCATTCGATGGATTAAGCCCAGAGCCAATCAATATAGGAAAATCACCAATGTTTTCTTTTAATTTTTTTAATTCAGAGATATCTGGGGCAATACCTGTGATATTTCCCGAGACGACCACCGCCGAACTTTGGTGAGATTTAGCTTCCTTGGCTGAATCGCTTAGGCTTTTATTAATTTCTAGCATCTGGGCGTATTTAACCTGAATATCAGTAAATATTCTTATGTTGGTAGCCGAAAGCTTATTTCGATAATTAATGAGTTCCACGGGGTTGATGTACATTTCACCACCATATTCTTCCCGACTCATTCGATCGACAAAATAATCGGTCCTAATAAATTGAGCACCTGAAGCATGGGCAATAGCGAGGGATGCTTGCGGGTCATTGAGTAGATATTCAACGCCGACTTTAATATGTGAAAATTTTTCTACCACTTTGGTGGTTAAATAAGTCATCGAGGCGATAATTTCAGGGGTGGCTAAAATCCGATAAGGACGATCATTTTCATTTTCCAGTAGTACCCCTGCAACCTGGTGTTTTTCCAGAATGCTTACTTGTTGGTAAATCAGGTCCAAGCTTGTAGATAGGCCGGGATGATTGGGGTAGCCGGGTAAAGGGGGAAGGTAAATAACTGCAATTATTGGTCTGGATTGAGTGAATAATTTTTTCATAGTTGTACGATCTGAGTATCAAATTGTGTGAATGTAACATACAACGTCAAAAAGCAATTTGCAAGGAAACTGATAATGAAAAAAGTACTTTTACTTCTATGTAGCATCTCTATTTATAGTTTTGGTGATGAAATTTCTAGGCCCTTTGCTCAAGGCGTTGCCTCTAATGATTTAAAGTGGGAAACCCGCTTCAATATCCCTGATTGTGATAATGAAGGCGGAAAAATAAATGCATGGTGTTTGCAAAATAAGGACATGAAAAAGGCGGTTGAAAAGTCTGGTGTAGAGGCAAAATTAGCAAGTTGGATAAATGATCCTAAAATAAAATCTTTGTATCTGGCTTATTTTTCTTTTTCCAACGAAGGCGTAAAAAAAGCTCTGTGCGAAGGTGTTAAAAAAAGATCTGATTTAAATTTAAATATTTTTATTAATTATGATTCCTATGATTCTTTGACTAAACATTTTAGTAAATGTGGCGCGAATCAAAATGTACATATCTACGCAAGAGGTAGGGGACCCTTTAGCTCCCCAGGAGCTTATCTTCAACATGCAAAAATATTTTTAGGTCTGGAAACTCCTGATTTGAAATCTTTTTTTGAAAATGCCGAACTATCCAGTGAAAAACGTATCAAATTTACTTCTTCCTCCGCCAATATGTCTTCCTACGGAACCAATTTGCATTTTGAAAATTGGATTTTTTTTGATGCCCGGGAAAATGATTATGTGGCCCAACAAAATATCTGTGTATTTAAAGCATATGGGACAGAGCAAGACTCAATGGATTCAAAGTTTAAAGGTCTTTTTAAACAAAGGTATGCAGATTGTGTGCAAAAGCTAGATCAAGCTAAAAACGTTGTTAAAAGAAATGATATAAAATTTTATCTAGTGCCACTTACCAAAAGTAGTCAATATAAATTTGAAAGGCCATATGATGCTATGAAACGTGTGGTGCTTTCTGCTAAAGAAAATGTTTATGTGGCCATCCATAGACTGATGACAGGAAAAATAAGCAAAGATCTTTTTGCCACGATTGCACTAACAGATGTCAATTTAGAGATTATCTACGATGATGATACCCTGAGATTTGGCAAAGAGGATGGTGGCGATTTTTTTGATGTAGATCGCAACGATGTCATGAATTATCGAATTTTAAGAAGAAAAGCAGATCAAATCTATTTCATGGAAACCAATGCGCGGGCCTCCGGCGAAAATGGAAGACCACATCTTTTTCATAATAAGTTTATTGTAGTGGATGATAAATATCTCTTTCAAGGAGCTGGTAATTTTACCTCATCTTCTCTCAATATCGCCGATGATGGTAACATTGAGAATTTTTATTTAATTGAAATCCCTGAAATTGTTACTGCATATGGGGAAGCTTGGCAGTTATTAAAACAAAGGGCCACTAGACAAGAAGATCATGAGGTTTTTGATCATGAAGATAAGGTATATTAGTAATGAATAAAACTTGGATTTACGTAAGTATACTTTTAATGGCGCATACGGCACTTGCTTATAAAGAATTTGATAGCAATATTTTAAGTGAGTGCCAGGATAATGTGGCGATCCTTGGGGCCTTGGCTGAATGTAATGATATGTTTCACCATTATCCACCTAAGTCGCTCAAAAAAGAAAAAAGACAAAGACAATCACAAAGTAATGATGCCAGTAAAGGAAATACGGAAATTAAGATTGGCGGATTTAATGTCTTTAACATGACCACTGGCCAGACTAAATATAAGGATCTAGAAATTATCGCTGATATTATATCCCAGTGGGATGTGGTTGGAGCGGTGGAAGTTTTACCAGCGATGGGGGACGATGCTAAAACTAATGTCTTACTTCGAAAGATGCTGGACGAAGGGAAAATTACTTTAATAGAGGCCCAAAAAGCTTATCGAACACCTGGGTACTTAAATATCTTAAATTTGCTACAAAAGAAATATCCGGATTCTAATTGGGGAATGATTTTGGCTCCCTATAGTCAAAGCATGACCCAGGAATTAGTGGCATACTATTACCAAGGGAATTCAATTGAGGCGATAGAATCGCCACATTGTAAAAATGAAGTTTATCGTCTTTTACAAAAACCAACTATTTTAAATTGGGATTCCACTGGAAAGATAACTTATAAGAACGCTGTCCTACCTCATAAAAATCAGGCTCTCGGCTGCATACCTTCCTTCGAAGAAAACATAGAAAAACAGTTTGCCAGAATTCCGTTTATGGCCAGCTTTAAGGCTGGGGAGTTTGATTTTACCTTACTGGCTACCCATGCAAGATTTAGGGCCCCAAATGAGATGAATAATTTATGTAAAAAAGGTTGCATGGATGCTATTAAGAAAATGCTAGATGAGGAATTTGACCCTGAAGGAAGTGTGATCCCTGCTTTAAATTCGACTTTACTGGCCAAGGTACTAAAACAAGTGCAGGCTAACGAAGCCAGTCAAGAGAAGGACTGTTTATCAGCAGACGAAAAGCAAATGCCCGATGTCCAAGCTGCCTTAAAAATAGGTGTGAATGTATTAGAAAAAAGACTTAAGTATCTAATTGATCCCAGAATATTTACCCGCTTTTATGAAACCAAAAAAATACTGCAGTTTATGAATACCTTAAAAGATGAAGGTGAAAAGGACATTATTTTAGTAGGGGATTTTAATCTGGAAACTAAGGAACTGGTTAGAAACAAGATTGATTATTGGGAAGAAATCCTGAAAGTCTTTCCTGGAAGTGAATTGTTTGTAACCGATAAAACTTCGCTATCTCGAAACAAAGAAGGGGATGGAATGGTTAGTAATTATGACCATTTTCTTTTTGTGCAAGATGATGTGAAGGAATGTAAGTCTGCGAGTGCACATGCTTTTGATTTCAGACTTGAGCAATCTTTTATCAATGAAAATCTTCCTAATCGGGTTGGTAAATACATTTTAGAAAGTAAAGCTCTAAATGTAGGACAAATTATTGAAGAATATCGAAAATCTCTGGAGAACTTATTAGTGTTTAAAGGAACAGGGAACGCTCAACGATTAGAAAAAATCACTGATGACGAAATCGATAAAGAAATAGTGGAATTTGAAAGGCGGATTTTTGGTACCCAAAAAATCGAAAAATTTTCGCAAATGTTTTTACAAGAAATTATATCAGACCATCTCCCCATAAGTATGACGTGTATAACGTCCCTCGGAGATGATGATTAACCAGATGGAGTCAGTATGAGAAAATTAATGTTTGTAACCATGGTTTTTAGTGTACTCGGAAACGTTTACGCTACTTCAACTTTGGTAGAGAATCCACAAGGTAGTTTATCGTGGAATGAACTTTGTAATGCCACTTCCGTTGAACAAAATAGTGCTGATATCCCTTATCCAAATTATAAAAACGTGGAGATTTTAAAAGCAGTTGACAAGCTTAACTATATTTCGACTGCTCAAGAAGCTAACTCGGATACCTTTTGGCTCTATAGCGATATTGAAAAAGTTTATAATCTGTGTACTGGTTCCAAAAAGAAAAATAATACATGTCCTGAAATAAATGTGGATGGATTAATTATTCACCAGAATACCCATAATTTTTTAACTATTCTGTGCGGGGAATTTAGAGATAACGTCACTTTATTGGAAGCCAAACTTAAATGGGTGCAAAATATTAATATAGTTAAGAACCAAAAACAAACCTATGATAGTAGAAAAGGTGTTTGGGAGCAATTGACTGGATCGGGATATAACGATTTATTAAGAATAAGCGTTGATCTTTATATCATAAAGCAAAGCTTGCTTGGTGATAATGGAGTTTATTATAAAACGATAGATCAACATTCAGTGGACGCCTTAACCACTTGTGAGTATCGCTATATTTTAAAGCAATTCATTTCAAAGGGAAAACTTATTGGATATGCTAATAACGATTTCATTGAATATGAAAATGGTTTAAAAAAATTCTTTAATACCAACGAATGCAGCGAAGACGAAAAAACCCACTACAATGAATTCAGAGGTGATGGCAATTTCAAACCACAATCACTGGAATCTAATGCTTTTATTTGGAATACTCGAATTTTTTCGCAAAACTGTAAAACGACAAAACAGGCCAATCCAGGTAGTGTTTTGACTAATGAGCAGTGTGAAAATTATTTTAAACATCCTTTTAGAAGTAGATACAACCTCGCCAAAGAAGGAATGTATCGATTGTTTTTTTATCCTCGGAAACTTGATCCTATAATGGAAAGATCCAGTACTGAGATTGTGTTTATGACTGAGGATTTAAATAAAGATGGTATTGCCGATATGATAGTGCTTGATACCAACAAAGAAGCTGGCGAAAAAGTTGCAGAACTTAGGGAGCAAATCAGCAGCTTGAAAAAAGAAGGACAACACGGGATCGCTAACGTCTATGCTAAAGTGATGCATTTTGCGACCTTGAAAGCCGGACTTGCGGTGGCCCAAATTGATCCTACGTATAAAAAAGTTTTAGAGCAGTCTTATATCTCAGCTTTACAAATAGCACGTGAATTGAAAGATAAATGGCAAGTGAAAGTGGATAAAGAAGGTCTTGATCATTTTAAAGAAGATATAGAGGTTATTGATTATTTTTTAAATCTTAAAGATTTTGACGGAATTGTTTTTGTCACCGAAACGGAGCATAACTTGGAGAAGTCTTTAGATTCCTTAGATAAGGGCTTTTATGATGTGTTTCCCAGCCAAAACGATGCCTGGGAGCGAATTGCCACTGTTTTAGATCGTCATACTGATTGGTATAAAATCGATATGCTTTATCTGGGATATGGTTTTTATCAACCAACGTATTCGCCCTGGGTGGCCAGTAGCTATTATATAAATAAATCTGACACTTTTACTAAGCCAGGGTATGCCATGGGTCTTGCTGGAGATGGACATAAACACTGGATGTTTGTCCAATCTGTTAAAATTAATAAGTGGTATCGTGCCTCTGATATGAATGGATCGTGGAAAAAAAATTCCTTCGATCTTTTAAATACCTGGTTTGATGAAACTACTTTTTCACGTACTGGACTGGGTGCTCAAGAACAAGGCTGGGACCGCTTTGGAAGCGTTACTAGCGATGAACTGGGGGCCAATCTATGGCTCTATGAGATTAATTAAGAGTAAAGCGATACGAAATGGTCTGATAAAAAGACTTCATGGCGGCTTTTAGAAGTTTCCATTTTTTGATGGAGACTTCTCCTAGTTTTCGTTCGCTATGGGGAATGTCAAACGATTTACATCTGGCATTGTAATGTGATGCTAGTCCCGCAAGAATGACGTTAGGGGCAAATGTGTCGCTTGGTATTTTAGCGATATGCTTATCGAAAAACTCTGCTTTAAATAATCTATACGGTGAATTAACATCATACACATTTCCACCATATAAAAGGGTTACTGTAAAACGTGAAATAAAGCTGATGATTTTTCTAGGAATGGGAGAGTGGCGATTAGTTCTATATCCAATTAAAAAATCATAATTTTTTCGTTCGTTCCAAAGCAGATGAAAGTATTCAGGAGACATTTCATCATCAGAATCTACTTGAAAGATCCATTCGGTAGGAGTGCGGTCTTGGTAGCCGGTTAACAGCGTTGGACCATGACCTGAATTTGCCTTATGAATAGCAACAAGTTCAGGGTGGTTGAGTTTTAATTGTTCTAGTTTGTCACGAGTGGCATCTTTAGAACCATCGTTGTAGGCAAATAATTGGAAAGATATTTTTAGTTTTCTGAGTTCAGTTATCCAGTCCACGATGACTTTTTCTATGTTTAATTCTTCATTGTAGACCGGCATTACAATTTTTAAATCAAGTTTGTTCATATTATTTTTTCCTTTTTGAAAGTCTCATTATAAACTATAAATCATAAATTGAAATTTGATCAGGAGAAAAAGTGGATTTTTCAGGATTTAGATATATTGTGGTCGGTGCGGGCCTTTGGGGACTAACCCTGGCTGAAAGGATAGCCAAGCTTAAAAAAGAGAAAGTCCTTATTTTAGAAGCTAAACCTCATCCAGGGGGAAATTGTTATTCCTACATGGATCAAGAGACCAATATTGAAGTTCATCAATATGGCAGTCATATTTTTCATACAAATAATGACCAGGTTTGGGATTATATTAATCAATTTAGCGGATTTAATAATTATCGACATAAAGTGCTTACGAAGTATAAAAACGAAGTTTTTACAATGCCGATTAATCTCATGACTATCAATCAGTTTTACAAAAAAAATCTTACTCCTAAAGAAGCCAGCTTGTTACTACAAAAAGAAGCTTTATCTGCCCAAATTGATACTCCTCAAAGTTTTGAGGAAGTGATTGTAGCGCAAATTGGTTACCCATTATATAATGCTTTTATTAAAGGTTACACTGTCAAACAGTGGAATCAAGATCCTAAAGATTTGCCTGCGTATATAATTAAAAGATTGCCAGTTAGATATAATTATAATTTAAATTATTTTGATGATTGCTATCAGGGCATACCAAAGTTTGGTTATGGGGAAATTTTTAAGCGCATGCTCCAAACCCCAGGTATTGAAATACGATATAATGTAGATTATTTTGCCATACGGGATCAGCTTCCCAAAGATGCTATTATTTTTTATTCTGGGCCAATTGATAAATATTTTGATTATTGTTATGGTGAATTGAGTTGGCGCAGTCTTACTTTTAAAGCAGAAACTGTCTTGGTGAATGATTTTCAGGGAACCAGTGTAATGAATTTTGCGGACATGGATACTCCCTATACTAGATGCCATGAATTTCGTCATTATCACCCTGAATTAGATTATTCGAATTTATCTAAGACCATTATTTTTTATGAAAAATCCAAGGAAACTAAGAGAGGGGAAGTGCCTTATTATCCAATTGGGCTGAAAAAGGATAAAGAGATTTATGAAAAATATAAGACTCAGGCACAGACGCTAAAAAATGTGTATTTAGGTGGGCGTCTCGGAGAGTACGCCTATATGGATATGCATCAGGTTATTTTAAAAGCATTGGATCTTTTTGCCCAAATTTAAATCTAACTGGCCTATAAAAATGAGGATGTAGTTTTCTTGAATATCAAACTTTTTAAATTTTATTTTAAATATTATCAGAAAAAGAGCTCAGATTTAATTCAAGACGTTGTACCTTTCGAAATTTGATTAGCTAATCAGCAATAATTAGCTTTTTTAAGCAGGAATTAAGTAGCGATTATGAAACTCAATATAAATATCCAGATGATCCTTAAGACTTTTGGGATCTTTGGTTGTGCACCAGGTTTTGCGAATTAGTCGATTGATGTTTGCCCGAAGCATGGCGCAGCTATGATTCAGCATGAAGAGCGGATCAAAGTGAACTTTTTTCAGTTCTCCTTGCCCAACCACGCATCCTCGTTCTCCTTTGAATTGTTGGTAGTTTGATGCTGGAAAGAAACTTCTGACAAATTGAGGGTAGAGGTGATGTTCATCTGATTCAATCAATGCATCCTTTTTGATAACGTGCTTAATAGATTCAAATAAACGATTGATTGTGTCTTTATGCTGATTTTCTCTATAGCCATACTTTCTTCGGGATTTTTCTGCCAAGTGTCCAAATGCCGGAATCTGTCCAACTTCCGCCCCCAGAATAGTTCTCTTTTTGGCATCCACCGCCAGCGTTACGGTTAAAGGTTTCATTTTAGTATGTTCGATTGTAATCAGATCATCAAATTGTAAATGTTCAATCTGATTTGCAAGATTATTAAGCCTTTCTTGATGCAACTGTCTGGCTTTTTTAGCTAGATAAATGAGTTTTCTTGTAATAGTCATGCGATGAACATGTAAAAGTAGAGCGGATCTTCTCATCGAATTACCTGAAGCCAAGAGAGCATTTAATTTGAAATTAATTCTCCTTTTCTTTTGATGGCAGGCAAGACTGAAAGTAGCACTGGAAAATTTCCTACCACAATGTTTGCATTTATAGCGTTGTATATAGCGAGAATCATCTCGTCAATAATAGGTACCATCTTTGACGATATAGTCATCTTTTTGATAAAAAAAACAATCAATATTAGGGCATCCACGTTTCATGAGAAACGAGTATGCAGCCAAACGTAAAATTGAACTTTGCTAATTTATTGAAATTTTTAGGTTAAAATTTAAAGTACATCAAAAATTGATCTTTGCAAGATTGCTCGTTAAAAAAGCTTATCCCCATAATAGTCGGTCAGTTTAAATTTAAATACAGGCCAGTGGGTACATAATGGTGACGCTTTTTTTACTTTGAATATTCCAAATGGTTTGGCATTGATAGCTTTGATAAAGTTTTTTATTATTTTTTTCGGCTTTAAATTTGTTTTTGAGAAGATCAGGACAATCGACTAAGTGAGGAAGCTCTGTCGGCGTAATCAAATCAGTGATGCTGATATTTCCTTGAATACTCAATTTAACACCTAAGTATCGATCATTTTCTTCTTTGATAAAAACCACCTCAGTGCCATCCATATAAATTGGCCGTTCATTTCTAGGAATAAGATATTTGGTGATGTTTTCAGGTGCTAGCATGACCCATAGATCATCCCAAAAGATATCTTGGCTTTCTTGGAGAACACCTTTTTGGAAAGTAATGGCTTCATTGATTTTATTGTTTTTTTGGCGGTGGTCTGGACAACGAGAGTCCCAGAAAACTATTTCCAGGTCATCATATTTTTCATGTGTTGACCAAGCTGGAGTGGGCATACCCTCGCTTCTAATATAATTATCAATCTCGGTATTGCTTTTTGACGATTTTAAAAATTGATACCATTTGTTTAATTTTTTCCCAGTGGCAAGACTGCAGATTGAATTTTCCGGACATCCAGGGTTTTCGTGCATAATTATGTCGATGGTCAGCTTTTCAATATCCTCTGCTTTGGGTTTTGGTTCTACAACATTTAAAGGGTTGCCCAAGATATCCACACAAATAAAAATTGATGAGGTCATTAAAATTAAAATGTAAGAAATAAAAGGTTGCTTAGGTATTAATTTTTTCATAAATTTTTAGACCTTAAGATGGTTTAGTTCTTTAGTTTATTACTCATTAGCATAACCTCAATAGCATAAAACGACAGATTCAATTTGGATACATCTGCGAGCAAGTTTAAGCTAAAAGCAGAAGTGTACCAAAAAAGTCAGGAATACAATATCTTGTATGTTGTCATAAATCTGACGATAAACGGCACTATATATTGTGGTTTTTATTCTTGACGGAACTTTGTGGCTGAGTGACCATAAGATTATAAATTTTTAACCCTAGAAATTAAGCACACACTAAATTTCAAAAAATTAAGGAGAGATGGATGAAATTTAAGCGATTATTTACCAAAAAAAATAAAGGTCCCTATGAGAGTTTTAAATTTGTAAAGAGAATAAGTGAAATAAAAAGCGTAGATGGCAGCGGAAGTAATTTATTAGAGGTCGTTGTACCGGATGGATGGTCGCAAGTAGCGACTGACATTATTGCGCAAAAATATTTTAGAAAAACTTCTGTTCCTCAATATGATCAAAATCAAAATCCGCTAAAAGATGAAAAAGGTAATCCGATTCTTTCCAGCGAAACCGATGCCAGACAAGTTTTTAACCGAATGGCAAAATGTTGGAGAACCTGGGGCGAGTCATATAAATATTTTGAGGGGAAAGAGGATGCGGATATCTTCCAAGAAGAACTTGAATATATGCTTGCCAATCAAATGGCAGCACCAAATTCTCCCCAATGGTTCAACACTGGACTTTTCAATTCTTATAACATTGTTGGAAAACCCCAGGGGCATTACTACGTCGACCCTCAAACCAAGGAAGTTTGTCTTTCTACCTCTGCTTATGAGAGGCCACAGCCCCATGCTTGTTTTATCCAATCTATAAATGATGATTTGGTTAATAAGGGTGGAATTATTGATTTACTCATTAGGGAAGCAAGACTTTTTAAATATGGTTCAGGTACAGGTACTAATTTTTCTAACTTGCGGGGCAAAGGTGAGTGTCTCTCTGGTGGAGGTGCTTCGTCAGGACTTATGAGCTTTCTGAAAATTGGTGATCGCTCCGCCGGAGCAATAAAATCAGGGGGAACCACCAGAAGAGCCGCTAAAATGGTTTGTATAGATTTGGATCATCCGGATATTGAGGAATTTATTACTTGGAAAGCCAAAGAAGAAAGAAAAGTGGCTGCTCTCGTGACGGGATCAAAAGTTTGCCGCAAGCATTTGAATAAAATTTATGAAAGCTTAAGTCAGGAAGATGGAGAAAAAAGATTTGCTGCTAAAACAAACAAAGCTTTAAAATTCGCTATCA
>Ga0208375_1003648_pt1 | contig 12878 bp, 13 predicted proteins | sample RifOxyD1_FD_184038 | JGI IMG/M metagenome (GOLD analysis project Ga0208375, IMG submission 184038) | Soil microbial communities from Rifle, Colorado - Rifle Oxygen_injection D1 (SPAdes) | ecosystem: Environmental > Terrestrial > Deep subsurface > Rock core/Sediment | place: Rifle, Colorado... | reverse complement strand
CTATAATTATAGTTAGCATTGCTAAAAATGTCAACTAAGAGGGCCTTATATCCCACCTATAAATAGGTGGGTTTTACGGCCCTATGAGAGGACTATAAACACTAGCTTTATAGCTATGGTGTGTAGGACACTTTGTACATCTCCAAAAAACTTTTTTATGTGAGCCAGACACTAACTCTGCAGGTAAAATACTGTTTAAATTCCAGTCCCATTCATCATCACAAAGATTTTTATGGCTGTCATAAAGAGAGTTGCCATAACCAGCAGCCTTTCTAGCAAAAAACTTACACCTGTGACCCTTAACATGACTCTCCACTTCTTGTAAATAACTATGATGAATGCTACAACTGCAACACTTCCACCAAACCTTCTCATTCGACAATTTAAAAATTTCAGTAGGTAGCACAGTATTCAAAGCCCAATCCCAATCACTATCACACAAATCCTTAAAATTACCATACAAATCATTTCCATAGCCAACTTTGTGGCCTAAAAAATAAGAACAACCCTATGATCTTTTAGTTTTATTTCTAACCTGCATCTTATAACTATGGGCTTCTTTACATTTAATACACACCCACCAGGCCATATAACCAGAGCCAACAGTGATCTCAATAGGCCTTATTACATTTTTCTCCCAATCCCACTCATCATCGCATAACTTTTTGTAATTGTCATAAAGAGTATTACCATAGCCAACTTTAACCCCAGCAAAATATGGGCACCCAGAGCCTCTTACCCTAGTAGACACCAAACTCTCATAGCTATGATGTATCCTACACAAAGTACACTTCCACCAATATTTCTTACCAGAGCTAAAGCTCACGTCATAAAAATTAACAGTGTTTTTACTCCAGTCCCATTCGTTTGATAGCTGTGGATTTTTACTAAAAAGGGTATCGTTTAAGTTTTTTATGTGCGGGTTTTTTGGCCACAAGTTTATTTTCATAAACATTATGAGCACTTCGACCATGCACACGAATGGCATAAAACACACCCCTCCATATAATAAAGCTCCCCGCCACACTCAGGGCAAACTTTTGAACTTTCAGGGTTTTCACCATCTACTATATACCTCTTCAAAATACGTGCTATAACTTTACTGTACGTTTGAAAATCGAAATCGTCATCTTTTATTAACTGCTCACAAAGAAAACTTGGGCGAGCCTGATGACGCAAAGATAAACTAATCAACCTACCAACAACACCATGTTCTTTATTTTCAAATACAGATACTATATCTTTAACAACTAATTCATCAGGGGTTCCTTTATCTAGGATTAAATCATACTTACTTCTACTTTTTTTGTTTGGTTTCTTTACTATCAGGCCCTTAGTATATTTCCTAGGTAATTCTATGAATTTTTGTAGCCCGCCAAAAATTTCATATGGCTTGCCATCTAAGAGCCCTACAAGAACTACCCACTTTTCTCCACCAACCTGTGTATGATGTATGTCGCATTCTAGCTCTAAAGGTCGTTTTATAGGGGAAGCATGCTCAAACGTATCACCCACCCCATGCCACTCTTCTTTCTTTGACTTCTCAACAAGAACCTCTTGTTTTCTACTCCCCTCCCTATACACCGTGATACCCTTTAGGCCCAGTTCATACGCCATCATATATGCAGCGTACACGTCCTGGGTAGTAGCACTATTAGGCATTCCTATGGTCTTACTTATACCATTGTGTACGAACTTTTGCCACTCAGCCTGCATTTTGATATGGTCTTGCCAAGAAATATCCTTAGCACAAACAAAGACGTCCTCACCTACCTTTAACTCACCATCTAAAAACTTTTGGTACAAACCATTCTTGGTTTCTTGCTTAGCTCCATCTAATATATTACTTTCAAAACTCTTTGAAAATATGGGCTCTATCCCAAAAGAACACTCATTAGCAATCCTGGCAATAGTACCAGTTGGGGCTATTACCACAGTATGCGAATTTCTAAGTCCATGTATTTTTATTTCTTTAACCAAGGCTTCCCAATCCAGAACACCTAAGCCCCTAGCCTTTTCATACCCATGATTTTCTACCCTAAATTCTGCGTAATGGCCTCTTTTCTTAGCTAACTCTTTACTAGCTACTAATGAATAGTAGCTAAGATTCTCAGAAAGTTCGCGAGCAAAAGAAAGACCTTCCTCAGAATTATATTTAATACCCATCATAATAAGAATGTCCGCAAAACCCATAACACCCAAACCTATAGGTCTGGTTTTGCAAGTTACTTCTTTTATTTTCTCTAAAGGAAAACTATTTGCATCTATGATACAATCTAAATAAAAAACATAATCAAAAATATCTTTACGGAATTTTTCCCAATCAAAAACAATCGAACTTTCGATATTTTTAACCATAACATACCTTGTTAGATTTATAGATCCTAATGTACACGAATTATAAGATGGAGAAGAATAGTACTCCCCACAAGGGTTTGATGAGTTTATTTCCCCCAGGTGCGGTGTGGGGTTATCCCTGTTTACTGCATCTATATAACATGCCCCAGGCTCGCCATTATTCCACGCCCCTTCTGCTGCCTTTCTCATCAAACTCCTAGCTTGCACAACTCTCACTACCGACCCATCCTTTGGATCGATCAAACTAATTTCAGTGTCATTTAAGCAGGCGGATAAAAAAGAGTCAGTAAATTGTAGTGAAATATTAAAATTAGCCAACTCCCCCTCTACAGACTTACAATTTATAAATTCTTCAATATCTGCATGGTCTATTCTAAGCATGGCCATGTTGGCCCCTTTACGCTTACCCGCCGCCGTTATTTCAGCAGTGCCATTTGCGAATACCTTCAGAAAAGAAACCGCTCCACCGCTATTACCGTGTGTAGTAGCAATTTTTGACCCTCGACATCTTAGCTTACTTAAAGAAAAACCAACACCCCCACCCATTTTATGAATCATGGCTGACTCTTTAACAGACTCATAGATACCGGGCAGATTGTCTGGAACGTCTATTACGAAACACGCGCTTAGCATAGGATACTCAGTTCCAGCATTAAACATAGTAGGAGAATTTGGCAAAAACTCAAGATTATTTATATGCTCAAACATCCTTCTTGTTAATTCCCTTACTTCTTCTTCGGTATAATCATACCTACTGCAAGAAATAGGAATTACACTGTCAGTAACCCTGTGACAGAGAACCGGCCAGTCCTCATTCTCGTTAAGATAATAACGAGCCCGAAGAATGGCTTCAGAATTGTCACACAAACGACTTATTACCATATTTATACATCTCCAAAATCAAAAGAAAAATAGCCCAAAAAACACAAATAGGGCTACAAATTGTTAAATGTTATTTTATAGAATTTAAGAAATCCTGTTCCCAAATATAAATTACTTTATAACCTGCTTCTTCTAAAATCTTAATACGTTCAAGGGTTTCTTGATAAAGCTGGCCAAAGGTTCTACCCGCCCTTTTATTCAACTCTTGTGGCTTAAACTTTTCTGGATTCCCGTGCCAGTAATCTCCAAGAAACTCATAAACAGTGCTTGTTTTAGAATCGAAACCATCTACCTTGAAACGATGGTCCCCTATTTGCAAATTAGCCTCTCTGCTAATTCCCATTTCCTTAGCCAGACCTAAACAATCCAACCATTTTTGTGACACTTTAGAAACAGAGGAAGTCTCTGAACAAATAGGACAATCATTACCCTGTTGAAACTGACTATAAGTCATAAACCCCAAATGACCTTTTGGACACTTATAATCTAACTTTGCATGGGCATTCACATACTTTTTACTAAGTAATGTATACCCCCTGGCACCAAAAACTCTCTCAACCTCCTCATAAAGGAGCCTTTGATTCTCTATGTTACACATAGGACAGCCCCTTCCTTGATAAAAGTTACCATAGGTCATCGACCCTAGGTGACCTTTTGGGCACGTATAGTCTAACTTAGTACTGTTGTTTTTATACTCCCTACTAAGTAGTGTATAACCCCTGGCATCAAAAGCTCTCTCAACCTCTTTGTAAAGGAGCCTTTGGTTCTCTATGTTACAAATAGGACAGCTCGTTCCTTGATAAAAACTACCATAAATCATCGACCCTAGGTGACCTTTTGGACACCTATAGTCTAACTTTGTGCTATTATTTTTATAGTCCTCACTTCGTAACTCATACCTTCTAGACTCGAAAACCTTTCTCACTTCCTCTAATGTATTACGCTTTCTACTCATCTAAACAATAACGCCCCTTTTAAACACACCAACACTAGCTTCTTTCTTTATATCGTCCAGCGGAATTAATATTCCCCGCACCTGTGGTGATATGAGCGAACTTTTTAGTTCGACTTCTTTTACTTTCTTACAAGTTCTCATTTTCCAACCGCGGGAAAATTCATTATCATAATAAAGATTAGATATAATCCAACTTAAAAATAAACCCCTATTTATAAATATAAACTCTTTCCTAGTAACAATAACTAACATGTCAGCCTTAGAAGCCGCAATACACCCTGGATTGTTAACCCGGATATTGGAAAATACCTCAAAGAAAAAATTACCTGTCCTGTCAGAAACCATGTCCCGTTTAATCTCAAAAGTATGGCCAAATTTTGACTCAAACTTTTTTATAAGCCTGTCCTTATTACGTATACGCTTCTCCTCTACATAAGGGGCATACACCCCGACGACTTCAAGGTCCCACGCCTTATTGGCATGCCCTGCCACTATGGTATCTATACCAAACTCACTCCTTATAAAATCAGACACGGGGTCCTCACCCTCAATTTTTCCTATTTGTATGTCCTTTACCAAACTACTATAACTTGATGACATTATTAACCTAGTGTCTCCATGTATCATCGATACATGCTTCTACAGTTATTGATATCTTTTTACAGAAATCTTTAAAGGCTCGTACCATGCATTCCTCCAATAGTTTGGCTACCATAGTAGCATGTTCAACCTTCGCTTCACAAACTATCTCATCATGGATGAACATCGAGATATGAGCATCTAGATTTAACTTTTCTAATTCATAAAAGAAATGGCAAATTGCTTGTTTCCCGATATCAGCGGCGGTACCTTGGATGCAATGATTAGCTCCCTTTCTTCTTATCGCTCTCATCTTACTATCATATTTCTCATCATCAGTAGTAGGAAAATCATAATAGCGTCTTCTACCACCCAAAGTAACACTATACCCATTGCTAATAGCCTTTTCCCCATACTCTTCTATATATTTTTTAACTCTAGGATACGTAGAAAAATAGGCATTTAAAATTTTCTGGGCCTCATCTTCGTCCATACCCAATCTTTTTGCTAACGTATACGCTTGACCGCCGTATGAAATTAAAAAATTAATAGATTTTGCCTTTTTTCTATTTCCGTTTTGCTTAACCTCCTCCTCTGTTCCACCCCAAATGTCAATGGCTGTCCGTGTGTGTAGATCAACCCCTAAAGTAAACGCCTTAGCAAACTTTTCATCTTTAGACAACTCCGCTAAAATACGTAATTCCTGTTGTGGGTAGTCACCAACAACAAGTTTGTACCCCGGAGAAGCTATAAAACAGGACCTAAAATCCAAAGTAGTCTCATCTTCGGGATTAAACCCTGGAACTTGTTGCAGATTGGGGTTTTTAGAAGCCGTCCTTCCTGTCCCCGCGCCCATTTGACTTAACTCTGCATATAGCCTTCCTGTTTTGGCATCTATCTTTTCTAAGAATTTTTCCCCATAAGCGTTACATATTTTCTCCCACCCCCGATACTCTATTAAAGCAGGTCCTATTGGATGGGCGATTTGTTTAAGCGTTTCTTCCTGTGTATTTTGTATCGGTTCCAAAACCCCTTGACGGCCAGGGACCTTTATTCCCAACCTTGTTAAATGGGCCAATAACTGAGCAGGGCTACCAAGATTTATAGAGCAACCACCAAATAAATCTCGTTGCGAAGAAACAGGATCCAAAATATCTTTTACTTTGATCTCCGATTCCCCCATATGTTTTCTGGCAACCTCCACCAACAAACGCCATTTATTAGAATCTACTCTACTGCCAATAAGTTCCATCTCAGCTATAGGAACTATAGTCTTAAATTCTAACATTGCTATATTTAATAAGCCATCACGCTCTAAAATGTCAACTTGATCATTATAGATATTATGCAATATCAAAGCATCATTCGCTGCATACAACTTTTCAATCAAAGAAAAATCAGTCTTATATTGTCCAATAAATGACGTTCTAACGCCTTTATTTATTTCTATACCTAAATATTTTAGAGCAATAAAGTTTAATTTTAACGGTTGTTTTGTACCAGCAGTTATTAAAGCCTCAGCAATAAAAGTATCGAATAGCGGCCTCATTGAGACACCACAAAATACCTTTATAAACTTATAGTCGAATTTAGCGTTTTGTAGGATTTTTAATATATTAAGGTCAGTAAAAATAGGAGACCATACTTTAGGATCAACCTTAGTACAGTTTAAAATATAGCATAGTTCTGGTGTAGCTATTTGTATAAGAAGTAGTTTTGAATTATACGGAGATAAACCTGTAGTTTCTGTATCTACAGATAATACTTCAAATGTTTTTAGGTGTTCTAGTGCTTTTAATGCTTCTTCTTCTGTATCTATAAATATATAGTTGGGTTTGTACGGTAGAGCAAAACCTTTTTCTGCTCTATATTGTTCAAGCTCTTCTTTGTTCATTCTTTTTTTATTTCCCCCGGCGAAATTTTACAACCTTAGCTATACTAGACTCAATATCCACAGAAGGCTCCCACCCAAGAGAGCGCATCAATGTATTATCACACACAAAAGAACCTACATTCCCATTAGACTTCATTTTACCTGGTTTTAATTTTTCATCCGTTATAGAAAAATTTACCTTCTCGAACAATTCTATAAGTTTTATTGGATTACCAGAACCAATATTTATTGGTCCACAAAAAGAACCTTCAACAACAGACTTATATAATAAATAAGTTGCTTTTACAGCATCGTCAACGTCTAAAACGTCAATTAATGAATTTGGACCAAAAATATCAAAATATACATTATTCAATACCAAATCAACAAAAGAAGTTACTATATCAGACTTAGGATTTGGAACTAAACGCTCGCCACAAACATTAAAATATCTAATAGGAATAAATTTAAACCCATAATATTTTGAAGCTTCTTCAAAGAACTTTTCTACATAATCATTTGTTTTTCCAGTATATGAAAACCCCCCTGTCTTACTATTCTCGTGTAATTTTTTTTGGCCGGGGGAAGAAAAAACCTCACAAGATGAACCATAAAAAATATATTTTACACTATATAAATTTAAAGATTGTAATATAGAATAACAAGTACCTATTTTATTTTGAGACTCAAGTATGAAATCATAATCCCCATTTTTGTCCGTACAACACTCGGAAAAATGAAAAACAACATCAGGACTAAATGTAGAAAAAACAGGTTTTACATTTGAAAACATTGTTGTGTTACCTGTTATAATATTTCCAACTGGTTTGTATCCTTTACCATCACTAGTCATAAAATTGTCCATAACGGTAGTTTTATGACCGTCTTCTGATAGAAGTTTTTCTAGTTGCCGACCTATAAGACCAGCGCCACCAAGAAGAAGTATATTCATAATCTACTTGTCTAATTCTTGTACTACATAACCTAAAATAGTGTGTCTCTCACTTATTTTATTTCTACCTTGTTCATCATAATATTTCAGCCACTTTTCCTGCCCGTCTCTATAGGTTTCCTCTTCATAACTAAGCCCGCCTGGATCTTCTCTACAATCCCAAATACCCACAAAACTATATTCTCCCTCTTCACTTATGGACACTGACAGCGCAAGACCTAAAGGATGCAATATATCCTTATTTACTAAGAATAATAAACCACTATCAAGAAATTCCTTTACAGGCATGTACTTCATTTTTTTCTCCTATTCTATATAAGTTCCACGAAGTTCTTCTGGTTCTAATTCTGCATGTAAAAACCGGAAAAAATATTTGTAATTTTCCCTAGATTCAGATGACCCGCTCCAGCCTGTATCCAACCTAGCTTTATTAATCATCCAACTCTTTACCGTGTCAGGTATTGTTGCATAGACAAGTTCCCTTTGGAACTCAGCCCAAGATAGGTCCCTTCCGTAGTAGTCCTTTGTAAGTTGGCGTAATTCCACCCAAAGTTGATTTTTTACGCCGGCGTTATCGCCCCCACCTTGAATCCAATAATTGCGACATCCGCGCTCCCAGATAACGGACTCCCACTTTTTATGTGAATAAATTAGATCAGTCACCAATGGCCGGGGATTTCCGGACGGGAAAACAAGGTGCTCGTGAGGATTTCCTCTGTACTCCATACCCGGTTCGTATGAAAAAAACAACAACTTTCGATAATCATCTAAATTTTCCCACACCTTCCTGTTCCCTATGTAAGACTCACTCCTACACCTGAACATCGCGGAATTAAGTCTCCTGCTAACACAGGTACTTTGAACCCCCCTCAAAGACATCAAGGTTTGTGAATCAAAGTGCTCATCTGGGTCACTAACCAAAATCCAAAAGGAGTCCGAACCCACAACCTCCCTGGCCCTCTTTATATAATTATTTCTCTGCTCAGAAAAATGGTCTTTCCATGGGTGTAAAAATAGGTGTATACCCTCGTCCTCCCTTCCATGAAAATGGAATAGCGTGCAATCGTCTGAGCCTCCGTCAACCAATACAACATAGTCAACAAACGGAAGAACAGATTCAACAGCCTCATTTAACTGAAAAAGGTTGTTTTTACACATAGCACAATAAACGATGGGTAGGTCGGTCATTTTAAATCCTCCTAGGAAAGCTAAAATATCTTGCTCATTATATCATTAAATATAGAAAGAGCTGTTGGGTTTTCATGATGTCTTAATACGTACTGTAAATCTTTTACGTATTTATTGTATACTGATTCATCGTTAAGAAGTTGTAATATAACTTCTTTAATCCTTTCTTTTTTAGCCCCACGCTCAATTAATAAACCATTATTTTTGGCTACCTCAGGAAAAAACCCAGCGTCTTCCCATATAAGACTAGCTACACCATAGGCTGCACATTCTAATATAGATCCGGGATGGTTTATTGGTAAAGCTATTTTACTTCTTTTTAACAGGTCAATAACTACATTATAAGCACATGAAGGATATCTTTCATCTATTCCATTACGTACTCGTATATCTAAATCAGTTTTTATAAGTTCATGGTACATCATCCAAATAACGAATAATGAATTATCTTGCTCAAGGAGGGGATATAAAACCTCTTTCAAAACAAATGCAGCCGTCCCCTTAAAGCCTGCCTCTACGTCTAACCCCTTTGAGGGCCATAAAATACCTTTGTTATTAAACTTTGGTTCTTCAAACTTTTCACACAAAGGTATAGGCATAAAAAAAGTTCTATCCCTACTTGGGTTTTGGTCATTCATAAATAAAACTTCCCTAGACTCATAAGGATAAAATAGGTAATGGTCTTTTGGTAACGGCTCTTTTTTTAAATAGTCTTCTAATGACCACTTAACCATTACCTTCTTCTTAGCATCTATTGGAAAAACCTTACCGTCCCACCAAGAAGCGTCTATGTGTAAGTCTAGCTTCCCCAATACCCTCATATCCATCGTCTCATTAAGTAGGGTAACATTAGGAACAGGAGGGTTAACCCACTCTGGGTACCCATAACTAGAAGCATAAACCTCGTGCCCTGCAGTGCCCAACAACTTAACTAAGTTTTGAGCCCACCTGCTCTCTCCCCTTTCTGGGCTTTCCAAGTCCGCCCTCCACATACCAGGGCAATTAATATGTACCTTCACCCTAAGCTCCTAAATACAAACCAACAAAATCTTGTTCGGCCCTACTTTTTATGCCCTCAACACACAACATATGCCCGTGATTCCTAGCAGACCATACTTCATCGTCTGGTATGGGCTGCAAATTACTATAATAGGACTTTATATTTTCAAAACAAGCCTTTTGTAACAAGGACTCCGCCTGTCCAGGACAGTAACAAACTTGATGGTGGGGATTTTGGCCCATATGGTAGTCTGACGCAGGAGGCCACTCCATTAAAACCCTTCCCCCGTACTTCAAAACCCTTCGTAACTCCATCAAAAATAAAAACGGAGCTATGGCATGTTCAAATACTTGGAACCCAGCTACAACGTCAAAAGAATTGTTTCTAAAAGGTAGGACCTCGTTTGCACACTCAACTAACTCACTCGGACCCAAACGCAAAAACTTGTGACCAAAATAAACATTTCGTGAACCCAAAGTCGTACCTATAGCTAAAAACCCCATCTCTTTAGCCACCAGCACCTCTCTTCCTGTACCCGTACCCAAAAGTAAAACAGTGCTGCCAGGTTTTACGTCCTTTAAATACGTCTCTACCTTGTTGTTATCATTAACACAGTAGTCGTCTGTGTCCATTCCGTTTTGTGTTACTAGTAGGGAAGAAAACTTATTAGCTAACTTATTTTTATCACTAGAATTTAGTGCAAAAGGCACAAACGGAGGATACTCCTTCTTAAATTCTGCCTGATCTTTTCGTATTTGTTCTTCTGAAATTCTATAACTCATGATACCCCCCTTAAAGAATACAAGATTTTACAACGTCTAAAAATTGTTCACCAGACTCTGGTACAGAAACCAAGACCTGCCTATCACCTCTCCCGGTTGGATTAAATAAAAAATAACTATCGTCACTTCTGCCGTTTTGTTCAAGTACTGGTTTAATACCAGACATATAAGCAGACTCAGAATCATCAAAAAGAAGGCAGGCCCCTTTTATACTATTCCAATAATACTCACAAGACCCCAGCCTATTATACCCAGGCCCCTGTACTTCGGAAACAGTACCATCAACCCACACTAAGGAAACAGGACCATCCAAAACAGGAAACTTACTTTCATCGCTATCTGTACACACAAACCCTCTGCTGTTTAAAGACAGTGCATCTAAACACACCTTTGTTATATTATACCACTTACGCCCGGACTCTCCCACCACCAAATTCTTACCATAATCCATACAAGCCTTTGACAGTATAAGGGTACTCATGCCACTACCAAACTCCAACACACTATTAGTACCACTAAACCTTACTAACCTATACAGTAACAAAGCAACGTCAGCATATATACCAGTAGTGTTACCATTATTAGCCAAAACGGTTATATAGCGATTAAAATCTATGCCACACTCTTCTAACAAAACCTTTTCGTATTTTTTGTACATTTTATTTAAACCCTATTTAAATAGTCTTTATACCAAGAAATAGTTCGAGACAAACCTTCGTCCAAAGAAACCTTAGGGCACCACCCTAAAGACATGAGTTTCGAAGCGTCTAAATACTGCTTGCTTATTTCGTAAAAATCAACATCAACTACATCTATTTTAATATTTGGGTTTATCTTGTCTCTTAAGAGTTCTAAAACATCTAGTATCTTATACGGCTTGGTACCACCAATATTATAGGCCTCCCCTGGAACCGCTTTTGTAAGTAGTGTGTCAAAAGCAGTCATTATATCGTCTATGTACAAAAATTCCCTAACAAACTCAGCCGCCTGACCATACAAAACCGGATTATCACCCTCAAGAATTCTAATGGTGTTTTTTGGTATAAGACGAGACAAGTTCAAGTCCCCTGGACCGTAGATGTTACCCGCACGAGCCGTAAATATAGGTAGGTTATAGGTAATAGCGTATGAACGGGCAATAAAATCTTGGCATAGCTTGGACGTACAATATGTATCAGAGACAATAGGGGATAAATCCTCTACATAAGGAAGCTCTTGTGCATTACTATAGAACTTATCCGAGGACATTACCAAGACCCGTGGTGCTGCCTGCCTCATTACTCTGCACGCCTCCAAAACACTAACAACGCCCATAACATTAGTATTATAAGCAGTATAGGGGTCATTATCACAAATCTTAACTATGGGCTGAGAGGCAAGATGTATAACATAGTCAACCTCATAATGGGAAATAATACGCTGAACCAATGACTTATCAGTAACATCCCCATAAACAATGGAACATCTATCCTGAATCCCCCTCATTGTCTTTCTATTCTGATCTCTAACTAAACCGATAACATGTGCACCACAGTTTAAAAAATATTCTGCCGTAGCAGTTCCTAGAAAACCATTTATACCTGTAATAAAAATATTTAATCTTTTGAAAGACATTGTGCCTCCTAAATACGATTAAAAAATCTGTTCCAATATATGATTAAAACACGCTGCAGTACCGGCCTCTGTATGATGACCAAGTTCACCTTGAAGCTCCTTAACATACTTTATATATAATTCTTTATCTGTAAGAAGTAAAGAAACAATATGCTTAAGTCTATCACATGTTTCATTTCCCTTTTCTATAAGAACACCGTTATTTTCCGCTATTTGTTTAATTCTTGGGAACCAGCAACACTCTTCCCAAACAATAGTAGGGACACCAAGGGCGGTTGAATCCAATAGGCAGCCCTGTATTCTAAGGGGAACAGCTAACTTACAACTGGAAATAATAGACATTACTTTATGGTATGGTAAGGTTCTATGAAACCTATCTTTTCCTGCCCGATTATCCAACTCGCTAATAAGATTACGCTTGGATATTGGTGGCACAAGAGCGTCACTAAACAACCAATCAGTAGATAAATCAGGGTTTTCTTTTAAGATTTCCTTCAAAACCCTAGAAAAAATAGAAAATAACTCGTAAGGAGCATGGTCCCAAGAATTACCGCTTGTAGGACAAAGTAAACTTTTTTTATCAAAAGAAGGCTCAGCAAATGTCTCACATAGAGGAACGGGTAAAAAGAAAGTTCTATCATTTATAGGATTAAAATCCCCAATAAAATATTCTTTTGAACTATAATAGGGATAAA
>Ga0208375_1003647_pt1 | contig 12879 bp, 9 predicted proteins | sample RifOxyD1_FD_184038 | JGI IMG/M metagenome (GOLD analysis project Ga0208375, IMG submission 184038) | Soil microbial communities from Rifle, Colorado - Rifle Oxygen_injection D1 (SPAdes) | ecosystem: Environmental > Terrestrial > Deep subsurface > Rock core/Sediment | place: Rifle, Colorado... | reverse complement strand
AAGAGAACATTCAAACCAGAAATTTTTCCGATTTACTTCGATGTCAATAAAACGATCTGATTGATTATAAATTTTAATTTCAGAGTTTGCACAGCTACTAAGGAGGAATAAAATAATCATAATGGTTTTCATTTTTGTATCAACCTTTTATATAATTTGTCTAGATCTGCCATTATTCGATCTGATTTTTCAACATTGCCAAGTTGATTTAATATTCCCTTATATTCGGCGACAGCTTCCATCCATGTAGCTTCTTTTTTTAATAAAGTAATTAGAAAATCTTTTAGCTCACCTTTTTTATCACCTAAAATTTTTCTTGTTTGCTCTGTAACTTGAATCAAGCCTTTAGCTTTACCAATGTTGCTATTTGTATTGACATTAATATTAAAACTCGACTCGGAAGCAATTAATGCTTTAACTAAATTTGGATCGAGAGGATCTTTGGGGTTAAATATGTCATTCCAAAACTCTGTCCAGCCACCAATTAAATCATCAAATTCGTTTCCATGTGGATATCCCAAAGTATCTGGTTTGGGTTTACTTTTTAAAATTTTGAAATATTTTTCAGCAATTTCGTGGATTTCATCAGCAACAAAGATTTCATGTTGACTTGGGTTTTTGCGACAATGACCATCCACAATAGTTATACCATCTGGATTTTTTTCTGATACTAAAACTTTTCTCGGATGGTTCTTTACCCAGTGCTCACCGATTGGGCATATTCGCCAAGGATGTTTTATTTTACTATTCATTTTTATTCCAAATAGCAAGCTACCAGTTTTCAAAATTAGAAATTACTCGTTTTATATTATCATCAAACAACAAAATGGTAAAACTATTGTCGCTAAACCATGGTTCCCAGGATTATAAATTATTTTAAGGATTATAAATTATTTTAAGGATTATTATCGAAGTATGGATATTATTGGTTTATATTAATTGAGAAAGGTGGAAGCAATGGCAAAATTGCTGATTTTAAATCAACTCAATTGAAGGATTCTTATAAAATCGAAATGAATCTTGTAAATGGGGAAATAAAAAAAAATTAACTTAGGAGTTTCGAATGAAGTGTAAATTAACAATTTTTTGCTTACTTATTTTTTCCTCTTCCCTAGTTTTTGGAGAGCAAACAACATCGAACTTTGATAGTAATAAAATCAAAAAAATTGAGGTTTTTAGTGGGGCTGGCAAAGTTAAAGTCGTGGCTACAAACAAAAAAGCATCAACCATCGTTGTTGATAAGATTAAGATTTCAGAAAAATGTTTGATAACCACAGAATTAAATGGTGACGTTTTGTTAGCGAAAGCAGAAACCAAGGGTTATTATGCCTGCGAAATTAATTTTAGTATTACTGCTCCCGCACAAGCAAAGATCAGTATAATAGTTGGTAGCGGTGATATTGATATAAATAATATGCTGGGGGCAATTGATTATAAGACGGGAAGCGGGGACGTTATTATCACTAATTCGGGTAAAAAAGTTGAAGGCAAGTCCGGTAGCGGAAATGTGACAATTCGTGGAATTACAGAAGAAGGTAATATTTCGACAGGTAGTGGAGATGTTGAAATAGATTATATGCAACAACCTGAAAATGGTGAACTCGAAGTCCGAACAGGAAGTGGTAGCACAATGATCAGCCTGCCAGAAGGATCATCTATTGAGGCAAATTTAAAGACAGGAAGCGGGTCTATTCACAACGAAATTGGTGAATCTGAAAAGGCAAAGTATAAAATTTCCGTCAAATCTGGATCAGGTGATATTAGAATTAAAAAATTAAAAAAATAGAATTTTTTTGTAGGATCAATCAAGAGATAAAAACTGTGAAGATTTTTTAATTGATGAGTAAATGCAATAAGGTTATAACTAAACTTAAATCCCAGAGAGAATAGTTTTTATGAATTTTCTCACACGCTTGGAAATTTTTTACCTAGTTGGTGCCTTATGTATTCTCATAGGCATTTTTGCAAATAATTACTCCCGAAAATTAGGCATACCTACTCTCCTAATATTTTTAGTCGTTGGAATGTTAGCCGGTAGTGATGGACTTGGAGGCATTTGGTTTGACAACGCTCCTCTTGCTCAAGTCATCGGCATTACGGCGATGATTTTTATTCTTTTTACTGGAGGGCTTGATACAAATGCGGAGAATTTTGGTTCTATTATCAGGCCTGGAATTTTCCTGTCGAGTTTCGGGGTGGTTGTTTCCGCTTTGCTTGTTTCTATTTTTACCATGTTTTTTTTAAAAACATCTTTTTGGGAAGGATTATTGTTAGGAGCTATTATTTCATCTACAGATGCGGTGGCAGTGTTTTCTATTTTGCGTTCTAAGGAGATTAAAATCAAAGAAAACCTTCGGAACTTGATTGAATTTGAATCTGCAAGCAATGATCCCGTAGCAATTTTTTTGGTTATAACTATATTACAAATAATAAGCCAGCCAACTCTTTCAGCTGTCACTTTTTTAAAAATATTTATTTTACAGGTAGCGGTAGGGGGTCTAGCTGGATATATTTTTGGAAGATTTTTGATTTGGGTTATGAATAAAGTGAAATTTAGCAATGATAATTTTTATTTTATTGTGAGCATTTCGGTATTGTTGTTTTGTTATGGATTTACCCAAATTGTTCATGGGAGTGGATTATTAGCGGTCTATTTTGCAGGACTTATTTTAGGTCGTTCAAATTTTGTACGGAAAAAAAGTTTAATCATTTTCCACGATACATTAGCCTGGTTGATGCAAGTAGTGATGTTTTTGGTTTTGGGACTCTTGGTTTTTCCCAAAAATTTACTTAATTACTGGTGGCAAGGGTTGATATTATCAGCTTGCTTAATATTTATCGCCCGACCACTCTCCGTAATTTTATGCTTAATTAGAAGCAAGTTTAATTTTAAAGAAAAACTTCTTATATCATGGGGTGGTTTTAGAGGAGCAACTCCTATAGTGCTGGCGCTTTACCCACTAACAGCAAATGTTCCCAACGCTGAGTTAATTTTTGATCTGGTGTTTATTATTGTTTTCGTGTCTATTTTGATTCAGGCTCCCTCTTTTCCGTTTGTTACTAAAATGTTGGGTTTGGACACAGAGAAAGGTTATATTCCTAGACATCCGCTTGGTTTTGTAGTTACTCAAAAGCTAAAAAGTCACTTGAAAGAGCATATTGTCACTAAAGAGTCACCGGCGTGTGGTAAAAGTTTGGCTCAATTACAATTTTCTAACAGTGTCCGCATTGTGCTTATACAAAGAAAGCAGGAAGTAATTGCGCCAAGAGGTACCACTGTTTTAGAGTTGGGTGATATGTTACTTATTCTTTCTACGAATGCTGAATTTGAGGAAGTTAAAAATAAGGTTTAAACTAACAAAAGTAATTTAAAGAGGTCAAGATAGATGAATATTCAAGAAAATGATTTAAATCAACTGGCAAAGATGCAAATGCCTTTTGGTAAATATAAAGGAATACCATTGATTGATTTGCCCGAAAATTATGTGATCTGGTTTTACCAAAAAGGGCTTCCAAATGGGAAGCTTGGTAATTTGCTGGGACTTTTATATGAAATCAAGGTAAATGGCTTAGAATACTTGCTTTTACCCTTTAAAGATTCTTAATCATCATTTTGGAATTGGCACTAAATTGATTATTATGATGGTAACATCGTCAGTATTCATATATGGTCATTTGTGGTTATTATAGATATTTTAGTAGGAGATGAAAAATGAAGGTTCAAATTCTTGGGACTGGCTGTGCAAAATGCAAAAAGCTTTTTGAAAATGCATCAGCTGCAATTAAACAGTTAGGGATAACTTGTGAAATTGAAAAAATTGAAAAAATGGAAGATATAACTGATATGGGAGCAATGATGACTCCGGCGTTAGCCATTGATGGGGAAATAAAAACTGCTGGTAAAGTTATGGATGTTGCTGGAATAGTCCAAATTTTAAAAAGTCAAAGTTAAATCAAACCTTATCAAGGATTTTCTTATTCAACTTCTTGTTTTCTTTTTTGGGAAAGATTTTGAGAGAGACTTTTAGTCCAATAATTCAAGCGACTAAGGCAAAGATCTAGAGCATTTTTTAATTTATTTTTATCAATAGGTTTGGCGATGAATGCGACAGCTCCATCGTTATAAGCGTTGATTACCGTTGTAATCATACTATCAGAAGTTATAACAATGCATTGAGTGCCTTTACCCATGCTCATAGCTTTTCTCATTAGCTCGTCACCTGGTATTTCGGGCATTAAAATATCGGTAATGAGAATATGGAAACTTTTATTTTCCAATTGCGTGAGAGCTTCTTGGGAATTTGTTGTGCATACTACATTAAATTCATTTTTGCCGTAAATTTTCTGAATCATGTCGGAAGTGATTGAAACAATTTCTTCTTGATCATCGACTAAAAGTAAATTATATGGCTTGGAAATTATTTTCATAGATCATACCATTTTTTCAAAGTCATCATCATTCAAACTGTCTTTCTTGGCAACAATACCATCTAGCAGCTGCGGATCTACATAACTGCTGCTGGGAGGAGTATTGCTAGTTTCATTTTCAATACTGGTATCCTTTGCCAAAAAAGCATGACCTAAAACAATGTAATTAAGTGTATTAACGATAGCATTCAATTCATCTTTAGCTTTTTGTAAATGATGTGAATTATTTTGTGCTTTAACAGCCACCTCGCTGTTTCCCTTGGCCGCATCATCGAGTTGTTTAAGAGCAGATTCAGTTTGCTGTACACCTTTATTTTGTTCATTGGTGGCTTCAACAATTCTTTGGATTTGTTCATTGATAAGAGAAATGTTGTCAGCAATTTGTCTGAAGATTGTTTGTGCTTTATTGGTTACATCCTGTCCTCGTTTTACAGTTTCTTCTGTAGATTTGACTGCTTCATTCACTTTCTTTTGACTGTTTTCTAAAAGAGTATAGATTTCCCTGGAAGCGTTACCGCTCATATTGGCTAGTTTGCCTACTTCTTCAGCAACTACCGCAAAACCTTTACCATGTTGACCAGCCCTAGCGGCTTCAATAGAAGCATTAAAGGAGAGTAGTTGAGTTTTAAAAACAATATCATTAATGACAGTTGTTTTTTTGGAAATATCTTTGATGACGTCAACCATTCCCCGCATGTTTTCATTTTCTTTGTTAATATCAGTCATGGAATCGACCATGTTTCTCATTATTTTATCACCCTCATTAGTCATATTTTTTACTATATCGGAGATGTCTTTGGATTTGTGTGAAAATTCGGCGGTTTGATTAATCATGCTGGCCATTTCTTGCATGGCTGCTACACTTTCTTGGGTAGCGGCAGCTTGTTGATTAGACGACGAAGATAATTTGTTGCTGGCATCATTTAATTCTTCGGAAGCGAAACTTAGTTCTTTGGAAGATTTGTTTAATGTTTTTGAGACCTGTAAAATTGGATCAATAATGGATTTCCCAAAAAAGTATGCAATAATCATAACTACTACCAATACAATTGCTGCATTGACAATGATTTGTCTTAATATTGTATAAACTGGGCTCATTATTTCGCTAGTATTTTTTTCCACAATAAGTGCCCAAGTTTGTCCCATAATGATCAAAGGTGTATAGGCACTGATGACAGGTTGTTCATTGATGTTTTTGATATCATGAATGGAGGTTTTGCCCTCTATAGCGTTTGATTGACTGGAAGAAGTGATTAATAGGTTGTTTTGAAATGATTTGAAAACGTTGTATTGAGCTTGATTAACAAACATATCAGATCGAAGTTTGCCATCACTTCCCACCAAATAAATTTGGCCACTTTCTCCCATACCTGATCGTTCCATTAGAATAGAGTTTATATAGTTGATGTTGATTTGGGTTATAATTATGCCGATAAAGTCACCGGCTTTAATACCTTCACTTAAATGATCAAACTCAGAAATGTGTTTGGTACAGATGAAGCTGGCTACGGCATCAGTTGATGGGTAATACTGGAAATCAGCAAAAAAAGTGGCAGAAGGCTCAGTTGAATCTTTGGCATCTTTAAAGCATTTAGCAAGTGCAGTTTGAGCTAATGAACCTGAGATTAAATTTTTTCCAAGAAACTGGTGTTGCTGGTCATTTTTTACATTAAAGATGATTTGACCTCCAGTTGTTACTAGCATCATATTATCAAAATTGTAACCATCAATAATACTTTTGGTGCGAGATCCGTATTCAGCGTCGGCTTTATTATAAGCTTGGGTCATAATATCTAAGTCTTCGCCAACGGTGAAACCATCACTAAAAAATGATCCTTCAAGTGAAATAAACATGCTTTCGACGAGTCGATTTTTTGAGATACCAGCCGTAAATTTAGTTGAATTTTGAAAATATAGTTCAACTCTTTTTTTACTAATTTCTCTAAGCGAAACAAGTTGATCTTTTGCCATGGTGACCATTGAGGAGGATGATTTAAGTTGAAAATAAATTAAAATAGGGATGATCGTAATTAAAGAAGTTACTACAATAAAAATTTGAATTTTGGTTTTTAAACCCATATTAATATTCAATAATGATTTCAGTTTACTTGAAGACTTGATATTCATTTATTTTCTCCACCATATTTACAACTAGTTAAATAATACTAGCAATTTAGTTATCTGCAAGTGGAAGATTTTTACAAAACCAAGTGGAATTGTCTGATATGTTAAGTTCAAATATTATAAGAAAATTTTTGGAGATTTTTTTCTATAAGATTAGAAAGTTCATTTTTTCGGTAAGGCTTTTGCAAAATATCATCAATAATTTTATCTTGAATATATTTTTGAAAACTGTTTGAGATTATACCAGTTGAGAGGACAATTGGTATGTGGGGATATTTTTTCTTAATCTGTATGGCTAGATCAATTCCATTCATGGTTGGCATAGTGAAATCGGTGATTATTAAATTAATTTTTGAGTTAGGTTTATCTAGTTCAGTTAATGCATCAGCAGGACTTGCTTTGAAAATAACTTGGTAGCCGAGTCTCGTTAGGGTTTTGGTCGTAAGCATTCCAAGTTCACCCTCATCATCAATCAGCAGGATGGTTGCGGTTTTCGTTTTATCAGGTGCAAAAGAGCTTATGTTTGGTTTGAGTGGAGCAACTGCCATGGGTAGTAAAATGGTAAACTTTGCTCCATGATTAACTACCGAATAAAGCTCAATACTTCCTTGCAGCTTGGTTACAATTCCATGTACTACAGAAAGACCAAGACCAGTGCCTTCCTCGTTACTTTTAGTGGTAAAAAAAGGATCAAATATTTTTTTTCTTATTTCGAGAGGGATACCGTGCCCAGTATCGGTAACATCCAGCGATACGTATTCTGCTTGATGGCTTTGAGTAATTTTCTTTAGTTCAATAAACAGATTGCCAGTTCGCCCTTTCATCGCATGAATACTGTTGGTAGTTAAATTTAAAAGTACTTGTATGATTTGAGATTTATCAGCATTAATGTGCAGGTTTTTTTCTATTTTAGAATCAATGTGTATACTTGATGGACAGGAAGCATGAATAAGTGAAAGTGTTTCTAGGACAGCATCACTGATATTAATTATTTCAATATTGGGTTTATCCTGTTTACAAAAATAGAGAATTTGTTTAATTAATTCGGACGCTCGATTTGAAGCAACGATGGCGTTTTCTAGGTTTTCGTAAGTTGATGATTGTGGGGTACAGGTAGATTGCCCAAGTTCGATGTAACTCATAATGGATCTCATGATATTATTAAAGTCATGAGTTATTCCGCTCATCATAGTCCCGAGTGACTCTAATTTTTGCATTCTAAACATTTCTTCCTGACTTTCTTTTAAGCTGTAAATATCTTGCCTTATACGAAGCCTGAGTCCGTTAAGTGAGTCGCATAACTCATCGACTTCATCGCGGAAAAGTATTTTTTTTCGATGCAGACTAAGTGGTGGCTTGTCCTCATTGAGATTTAAATCGTTAGCATAATGTGCAATTTGGGAAAGGTGTCTAGTTACATGATTTTTTATAAAAAGGAAAATACTCAAGGAAATTGCAAAAATAGTTATAATATTGGAAAAAAGAATAATGAATAGTTTTTGAAATAATTCCTTGTATATTTTTTCATAACTTATTCGGATAGTAAGTTCTCCAAGTTTTTGTTTTCCTTGGCCATAAGATTTGGGATAAAAAAGAGCGAATGTTTTTTTCACACTCCATGCAGATTTTGGTGATCCCGTGCTCAAAAAAAATTGGGCAGAATCTGGGGTTTCGTAGACGCTGGCATAAACTAAATGATCAAGCTTTAAAATTCCATTCAATTCGATCAGTAGTTTTTCGTTGTTTAGGTTAAACAAACTGTCGGAAATAGTGGGGACATAACTTTTTTCAATATGATCAATATTTTTATAAAGTAATTGTTCACTAAGTTTATACTCCCCATATAGTTGGAAGGCGGTGGTAATAATTGAAAAAAAAACGCTTATACTAATTATGAATAGTAAAACTTTATTGACTAGTGGTGAAAATTTTTGCTTCATTTTGAACCAGCACTTACAATTCAAATCCTCGTGAGGGGTAAGTGAAATGTAAATGTTGCTCCTTCGCCAACTTTTGAAACTACGTTTATATCTCCGCTCATTTCAAATAGGATTTTTTTAATTATACCAAGCCCAAGTCCAGTTCCGTGAGCTGAGTCTTTAGTAGTAAAAAATGATTCAAAAATCTTATCCAGATTTTTTTCGGGAATGCCACAACCATTATCAGCTACCGAAATATAAATAAAACCATCATCCTTTTTAGTTTTGATGGTGATTTTTTTATCTGAAATATCGTTAAGGGCATACTTAGAATTGGATAGTAAATTCATAATTATTTGTTGGATGTTGCTAGGGTTCCCCATAACAAATGTGCGTTCATCTTCTATGAAGTCACAAACAATTTTAATGCCTTCTTTGTTGTATAAATATGATACAAGATCAATTGAACTCCGGATGATTTCATGGATATCTAGCATCATTACATCGTTGTTATTTGTACGTACATAAGTTCTTATATGGCCTAAAATTTTGGTAATTGTTTCGGCAGCAGTTTTTATATTTTCAAATGCCTTAAAGCAATCAGGCCTCATTCCATCTTTCAGATTAAATTCGTCAGAAAATATCATCCCGATATAACCGTTAATGATGGTGAGAGGATTGTTGATTTCGTGAGCAATACTGGATGTTAATAAACCGATAGAGGCCAGTTTTTCACTTTGGAGAAGTTTTTTGTGAGCATCTTCTAGTTCTAAATAATTTTCTTTCAATTTTAAAAACTGCTTAACCACTGTTTCATTGTGTTTGACAAGTCGATCATAGTAAGTGGCAAGTAACTCCTGCAAGAGGAGGTTATTAGACGAAGCTATTTTTTGTAAAATAGTTAAAGGAAGAGCGTATATGATTACATCAGAAAGTGATCTGGCGGAAGCCGAACGGAATTTTTCTTTTTTAAATAAGCTCATTTCACCAAAATAATTTTTTTCTTCAATAATAGCGAGAGGAACTTCATTTTTAAAAATTTCGATACGACCTTTAAAAATAAAAAAAATAAAATCGGGAGGGTCACCTTCTTTAAAGACAAGTGAATTTTTGCTGTAAGAAATTTTATTCATATTTTGAGCAACAAGTTCAATTGTAGGTTGATCGATATGTTTGAAAAAAGGAAATGTCTTTAAGTTTTGTAAAATGGCGTTGGCATTTTGCATTTATTTACTCCGGATTTTGAAATTATAACACTACAATTTAAAAACCGAGTGAGTGAAAATACTGCACGCTCTTAAATTAATTCGCATATTAGAAATACTCAGGATAGGTGCTGCGCGTTGATTGATATAAGTAAAATTGATATGTTAACGAGTAACATATTGTAATAACATGAATTGCATTGCGTAAAAGTCAGTAGTTTTTGTCAATTTATCATATACTATTTGTGCATATTGTGAGAAATTTTTAGGGCTATTTGTATATTTTGTCATCATCGGAAGAAGATGATGTTAACACACACGCCAAGGATTTTTCGTGAGACTTACCAGACTTGTTGTTCAAGGTTTCAAATCATTTAAAGACAGAACAGTTATTCATTTCGATCAAGGCATTACTGGAATTGTTGGCCCGAATGGATGCGGCAAATCTAATATAGTGGATGCTTTGTTTTGGGTTATGGGGGAGATGAGTGCAAAACATTTGCGTGGTGACACCATGAAAGATGTTATTTTTGCAGGTTCCAGTAGATATACGCCAGCAAGTTGGGCCGAAGTTACGCTGGTTTTAGAAAACAATGAAAGTAAGCATATTCATATTGGAAACAAAATATCCAATCCTTCTGAAATTCAACTTACAAGAAAACTATATCGAAATAGTGAAACAGAATACCGGATTAATGGGGTTCCCTGCAGACTAAAGGATATTCAAGAAATTTTTATGGATACCGGTGCTGGTGCGAAATCTTATTCGATCATTGCTCAGGGGGAAATTGAAAGATTGGTTCAAGCGAAACCACAAGAAAGAAGAGTTATGATAGAAGAAGTTGCAGGTATAACCAAATTCAAACTTCGGCGGAGGGAAAGTCTTAAAAAAATTGAACAGACCAAAATAAATCTTTCCCGATTATCCGATTTACAACAAGAACTTGAAAAAAATCTAAACTCACTTGGTGAACAAGCAGAAAAAGCGGAAAAAGCTTGTAAATTGAAAGATATCATCAAGGAAAATGAACTACTGGTAGAGTCAAACAGAATACACAAAATTTTAAAAGAAAGACGCGATTTTGCAAACGAACTGGTAAAAAACAAAACCATTCTGGAAACTAATAAGCTACGCAGGGATAATCTGGAAATAAGTTTAGAAGATGAAAGAGTGTTAAAAGAAGAGTTACAATTAAAACTGGATGAATTTCAAAAAATATTTAACGAAATGGCTAAAGTATTGGCTGCCTCGGAAGCTAAAGTTGAGTTTTTGGCTAAATCAAAAGAAGATAAATCAAACCAGGTTCAGCGATTTATCACTGAGAACAAAACCATCCAAACTGAGCTAGATGAGATAAAAAATAGATGCGAAGAACTCATTGAGGAAAAGAATAAGCTTTCCAGTCAGATGTTAGAGGATAATGATCTGAGTGAACTTGAAGAAAAGGTTTCATTTTTAAAACTGCAAATGGAAGACAAGCAAGATGAGGTAAATAATAGCAGTCGAACTTATGATCAGCTATCAAAGACAGTCCACGATTTAGATCAAGAACTGTTTAAAAATACCTCTAGGCAAGGTGAGTTGGCATTTAATCTTCAGGACATAAACGCTGAAATTGAAGCTTTGGAAAAGCAGTATTCCGGTTTGTCTTTTGAGCTGGTGAAAGAAAGAGAAAAAGTAGAAGCTGCGAGTGGGGTGGTTGAAAAATTGACCCAAGAATATGGGGTATTAAAAGAAAAAATAGAATTACTTCAAAAAAATGAATTAATTATAAGGCAGCAAAAAGAAATTCTGCTTAAGGAATCCATAACGGTGGATTCCAAATTAAAATCTCTGAAGGAAATAAATGAAGCCTTAGAGGGTGTGAAACAAGGAACTTCTAAATTTTTAAAAGAACAAAAAAGTGGATTATACGATTTAATGGGAAATGCCCTTTCGTGTGATGAGAAATATTCAAAGCCAGTTCAACGCCTACTGAGTGATTATCTTGAGACACTTATTTCTCAAACAAATAATATAAACGAGCTGGTTGATTGGCATAAAGAACACGACCACTTGACTTGCGATTTGGCGGTGTTAAAGAGTGGTAATAACGATTATCTGGCAGAAACTCAGGAGAGACTAAAATTACAACTTTCTCAAATGCCCGGATTTGTGGATTCAGAAGATGCCGTGGTTCCTCTCAATACTATAGTAAGTTTTACGGCTAATTATAGTGATGAATTCAATGAAATGTTCGAAGGTTATTATGTTGTTAAGAACTTAAGCCTGGATTCCGCCCAATTACTTTCTGGTGATATAAAATTTAAGGCATTGGTTTCAGAAGATGGCTCGGTACTTATCAAAAATCAGGATGCTCTTCGAATTATATCTGTTGGAAACTCAGATGAATTGAGTCAGGGAATTATTATAAGAAACACCAAGATTAATGAACTTGAAAATACTTCTATTGAGGTTCAAACAAAACTCAGCTCGACTGAATTGAATTATGAAACTATATCAAAAGAGTTGGCTACGACGAAAGAGCTTTTTGAAATAACTAGAGATAAATTGTCTGATGCAAAGTCGGATTATTCTGCTGAAAAATCACGTTTAGAATCGAAAACATCTGGCTTTGAAATGGGTTCAGCCAGATTACAAATACTAAATAATCGTAAAAATGAAATTTCTAAGCAGCGCTTTGAATTAATTGAATTGGAAGAAACATTATCCAATAAGTTAAGCAATAAAAAGGAAGAGATACTCTCTAACGAAGAGATGCTATCCTCCGCAAAAGAGGGGCTAGTCAATGTTTCACTTAGTTATCGTGAAAGCAAGGATGAATTAGTAAAGAGGCAGGTAGAGATAAACTCTCTAGAAGCTCGATTACAAACGGCTATTTCCAGGGTATCTGATTTTGAAAAACAGATCGAAAAAAGCGAGAATAAGTTTTCCAATAATACCGTTCTTATTGCCTCCCTTAGTGATGAAATTTTAAAACTCTCGGAAGATTATGAATATAGTAGTATCGATAATAAAAATAAGTCGGAAGAATTAAAGAAACGAGATGAGGAAATGTCTGCGTATCGAGAGGACCTGGTAAAACTACTTAAAGGTATGCAGGATCGTGAAAACGAAGTGCGGCAGATTGGAAGAGAAATCAGTCTGGCTGAGAAAAAGTTTGTTGAATTAGAAGTAAAATTGGAGAGATTTGTCGGAGAAG
>Ga0208375_1003645_pt1 | contig 12881 bp, 7 predicted proteins | sample RifOxyD1_FD_184038 | JGI IMG/M metagenome (GOLD analysis project Ga0208375, IMG submission 184038) | Soil microbial communities from Rifle, Colorado - Rifle Oxygen_injection D1 (SPAdes) | ecosystem: Environmental > Terrestrial > Deep subsurface > Rock core/Sediment | place: Rifle, Colorado... | reverse complement strand
CCCCGCCTCATCCAACCCGCAGATACTCATTCCCCGCATTATATAATGAGCTGCATGACTTCAGAAAAAAAGCTAAATAAACAACAGCTGGCTGCCGTTAAATACGGTACCGGACCCTTGCTCATTATTGCCGGTGCCGGGACCGGCAAAACCACCGTTATTACCGAACGGGTCAAACACCTCATATCTTCCGGCCTGGCCAAACCCGAGGAAATTTTGTCACTCACCTTTACCGAAAAAGCCGCCCAGGAAATGGAAACCCGTATCGATCAGGCAATGCCCTATGGTTATACCCAAATGTGGGTAATGACCTTCCATTCATTTTGCGACCGGATATTACGCGACGAAGGTTTGCACATCGGTCTCAATTCCAACTTTCAGCTGTTGACCGAAACCGAAGCCACCTCTCTTCTTCACCGTCACCTTTTCGACTTGGGCCTGGAATACTTTCGCCCTTTGGGGAATCCCACCAAATTCATTTCCGGTCTCCTGACACATTTCAGCCGGCTCCAGGACGAAGACATTTCTCCACGGCTGTATCTGGACTGGGCTGCCTCACTCAAAAACCAAACCGCAGATTCCAGGATGGATCAGGAAAAATACCTGGAACTGGCCAAAGTTTATCAAGCTTACACCGACCTCAAAATTAAAGACAGCCAATTGGACTTTGCCGACCTTATTTCCTACACTCTTCAGCTTTTCCGTACCCGCCCCAACATACTTAGGGATTACCAATCAAAATTCAAGTACATTTTAGTTGATGAATTCCAGGATACCAATTACTCCCAAAACCAGTTGGTCAATCTAATGGTCAATTCCTCCCAAAATCTCACCGTAGTGGCCGACGATGACCAGTGCTTACCTGCAGGAACTCTGATTACCACCCCTGCAGGAACCACAACTATCGAAAAAATGTCCGTTGGTGATTCTGTTGTCACAGCCGTAGGGAAGGGTTATCTGTCCACGTCTACAGTTACCCATATTAACAAAAATTTAAAATCAGCAAGAATGATCACCTTGATAACGGAAAGTGGTCGAAAAATTGTAGCCACAGATAATCATAAATTTTTTTGCCTCACACCTGGTAAAAAATACGGCATCCGCAGATTCTATTATGTTTATTTGATGCATCGCCGAAACTTAGGTTGGCGCTTGGGTATCACCGATGATTTAGCTCAAAGATTAAAACTTGAACGTTCTGCAGACAGTATTTTAGCTATTAAATCTTGTTCTACCGAGTCTGAAGCCCGATATTACGAAACCCTATACACTCTCAAATATGGAATACCTACTTGTCCATTTATGCCCCGTAAACGAATGACATTAAAGGGCGAGTGGTTAACGAAACTATATTCTCAGATAGATACGAATACAGCCGCAATAAAACTCGCCCGTGATTTAGGAGTCTATCTCCATGCACATCATTTTGCACTCGGAGGTGTGGTTCGAGGAGGATCCCATCGAGCTAAGGTAATACTCACCCTCTGTTATCGTCGCCATCGGACCAAATGGGCAAGAAATCGGTTATTACTAAATCCCTCTGTTTCTCATCAGGTTCATCTCGAAACATCTTCCCCCACAATCATCAATAAATTACGACAACACAATATTCATCTTACCAAAGCAAAAAAAGGGTGGAAGGTACAGAAGGCCTTTTCTGATATTCTGCAAGCCGGTGAATTTGCCCGAAAACTAGTAAACACCACCGATGCGATATTTGAATCCAAGTTTGAGGTCGGAAAACGCAATAATTTCTCCCGTAGAGCACTCGTCATACCCGTCGGTAATATCTTACCCGGTATGCGTATACCGGTAGTTTTAGGCGCGGAGGTAGTTTATGACCAAGTGATTTCCAGAAGGGTAACCTATAAAAGAATTTCGGTATACGATCTGGAAATTGCCAAATCCCATAACTATATTGCCAACGGAATAGTGGTTCATAATTCTATCTATCGCTGGCGGGGGGCGGCCGTCAGCAACGTAATTCAATTCAAATCCACTTATCCCAAAGCCAAAATAATTGTTCTTACCCAAAATTATCGCTCTTCTCAGGAGATTTTGGATCGGGCGTACCAATTAATTCAGTACAACAATCCCGACCGGCTGGAAATAAAGGAAAAAATAGACAAAAAACTGACGGCTGTTCGCCGCCACCCTCCGGAGCCTATCGAATTCATACACACCTCCGGGGTGGAAGACGAAGCCGATGCTGTTGCTAAAAAAATAAAAGAATTTCTTAGCGCTACGCACTTAGAACTTAGTCCTAAAGATATTGCTATTCTGGTGCGGGCTAATGTCCATTCCGAACCGTTTTTACGCGCCTTATCCCGCCGGGGAATTCCGGCTCAATTTTTAGGTCCCGCCCGGTTGTTTCACCAGCCCGAAGTCAAAGATTTAATTGCCTATTTACGGTTTCTGTCGGACATTAATGATGACATCTCCCTGTACCGGGTGCTGGCTATGGATTTTTTTGCCCTTTCTCCCCGGGATCTGGCATCCTTAACCAGTTTTACCAAGCGCTCCGGTCTTTCCCTTTTTTCAGCCTTAGAACACCTGTCTGGCATCCGCACCACCCAAATTGTCTTGCCCCGTCCGCCCTTAACTGCAGACTCAATTGATACTCTAAAAAACTTAATCAGCCTCATCCATCACCATCTGGGACTATTATCCAAAGAGTCAGCTGGTCAAATCCTGTACTATTTCCTTCGCGATTCCGGAATGCTTTCCGCCATTCTTAAATATCAAACTCCCATCGACGAACACCGGGCAGCCAATATTACTCGTTTTTTCAACAAGCTCAAGACTTTTGAATCGGAACATTCCGATGCTTCAGTTAGGGCTGTTATGGACTGGCTGGATTTGTCGCTGGAAGTTGGGGAGTCACCCCTAGCCACTAATTTCGATTGGTCCGATAACGACGCTATAAATATTCTGACTCTTCATTCCGCCAAAGGGCTGGAATTTCGGGTAGTTTTTCTGGTTAACCTGGTTTCCCAGCGCTTCCCCTCCAGCCAGCGTCAGGAAACTATTCCCATCCCCGAAGCCCTCATCAAGGAAATTTTACCCAGCGGAGACTTCCACCTGCAGGAGGAAAGGCGGCTTTTTTACGTCGGCCTGACCCGGGCTAAAGACCGGGTATTTCTGACTGCTGCCGATTATTACGGTGAAGGTAAACGCGCAAAAAAACTCTCTCCTTTTATCACTGAAACACTGGGATCTTTGGCTGTCAGTTCTGCCACCCAGGTAGAGAGCCAACTTTCATTAATTGACTGGCAAAAGACTTCACCTCCTACGCCACAAACGACCAACCATAAACAAATAACTATTAACTACCTCAGTTACTCCCAGATCCAGACATTTCTCGACTGCCCTCTTCACTACAAAGCCAAATATATATTAAAACTACCTACCCCCCCCTCCGCCGCTTCCGGTTTTGGCAACACCATCCATCGTACCCTTCGTGACTTTTTTGATCAAACAGCCCGCGGGTTGAAGCCGGATATTTTGAAACTTTTTGCCCAAAATTGGTCCCCGGCGGGGTATCTTAATCCCCGGCACGCCGTCGCTTACCAGGCCAAAGGTCGCCGCTACCTGCAGGAATATTTAGCCACCAGATTTGACCCCCGGCACCTGCCAGTCAAGCTGGAAGAGCCGTTTACCGTGCCGGTGGTGAGCGACAACAGAAGTCGGACCATCAAAATCGGTGGTAAAATAGACCGGGTTGACATCCTCCCTGGCGGCAAAATCGAAATCATTGACTACAAAACCAGCTCCAAAAGTCTCACCCAAAAAGAAGCCGAGAAAGATCTCCAACTATCTTTTTATGCCCTGGCCGCGACTTCAATTCCCTATCCTCCTTTCGGCAAAAAATCTCAGGATATTATTCTTTCACTTTATTATTTCGAAGAAGACAAAAAGATCTCTGTGACGCGTACCGCCGCCCAGCTGGACCAGGCCAAAAAACAGATTTTCGAATATGCTGATGCTATTTCTCGCTCCGATTTTCGCTGCTCCGGATCCATCATTTGTCAGAAATGTGATTTCAAAACCCTTTGCGATATGGCCACATCCAGCGGTTGAAACTTCCCGGAAATTGGACCTCTTCTCCCCCGAAGCTTTTTTTAAAATGCGAAAACCCCCGCCACCCCTTGTTCGGCCATCTGGTGTCGTATATACCTTCCCAGTCCCACACCAGACAGCCCCTTATTTTGGCTTCTTTCATGGCTTCCCAGGCCACCAGATAGGGTAGGTTTCTAACCTTTCCCTCAGGCAGAGCACCGGAATAAAAATAATACGCCATCCTTTCATGCATCAACACCAGACACCCGGCCAAGTCATTTACCATCACGCAAAAACATTTCTTCCCGAAAGAATCCACCAGGCTTTGGTAATCTTTTTTCTTCGGTGTCCATAAACGTTTAATTCTGTTCGCCTCCCTCCAGATTTCAAAAAATTTATCAAAATTATTTTTTGTGATTTGTGGATTGAGGTTTGTAACCTGTCGAATACAGTACCTCGCGTCCTTCTTAAACCCCGACATTATTGAACTTAAACTTGGACTTAAACTTATTCTCAGTGTTTTCGCTCCGATTAGTGGCCATTTATCCAATTTCCATCCCCGGTTTCTCAAATCATGAATCGTGAATTCTGGGCCAAATCTTAATGGTTCCAATTTACACATCATCACTCTGTTTTCTTTCAAAACCTCCTCAATTTCCTCCCAAGGCAGTGGCAAATATACTCTTTGTATTTTAACCACACTTACCGGCCCCAGTTTTCTTAAGAATATTTGGTTTTGTGACTTGGGGCTAGTGACCTGAATTGTTTTCCATCCTATCCTCTTCGTATACTCACCGTACTCCGCGCTTTGTCTTACATCTTCAATTATTTGAAGATTCGTAGTATTTTCCATCGCGCTGCCTCTGCCGCTCTGAATAATAAATAAAGCAGGAGATCGACCGGCAGATCAAAAGTTCCCGCCAGTTTGACCGGTTGTCCCCCGAATTGTTCTTTAAATCTGGAAAAACCTTTTCCTCCTTCCGCCCCCCACAAATCAAATACCGTGCACCCTGACTGCTTACTCCATCGGATTGCCTCCCATAACAGCAGTGTCGGCGCCATCACTTCCTTGTGTTCCAGCGCTGAAGCCCCATAAGCGTAATAAGCCGTTTCTTTAAATTTAAATATCATCGCTAAAGCAATTATTCTGTCTTTATATTTTGCCGTAAATAGATGAGCTATCCCGGCTGGTCGCAACACATTCCACATTTGTCTGTGATAATCTCCCGAATGTGCATAAATTTTTTGTCTTTTTGCCGTTCCTTCGAACATCAGTTTTAGATAAACATCAAAAGCTTTTGAACTTGAACTGTCTTCGTGGGCTTTTACACCATATCGTTGGGCTACTTTTATATTGTATCTGCCTTTCGGATGCATGTTCGCCAGCAGCTCTTCTTCACTCTTTGTCAGATCCAAAAGCAACGTTTTCGGTTTAAATAAATGTCTCCCGGGTTTGAAAAATTTATTGAAAATTGAAAATTGAAAATTGGTTAATTCCCCACGCTTGAGGTTTGGCTCTATTCTTATCCCGATCGCTCTCATTTTTCGACCTTCCTCCCTTATTTTCTCAATTTCTATTTCATTTGGGGCTCTTCCCATAGGAATATACCCGAAAGTAAATGGAGTGTATGGAACCTTTGTCCAAACAATTAAAAAACCCTCTATCCTGCTAACAGGCTGTCTCTTGGCCCGGAATTCCCCCCACTCCCAACTCTGCAGCGGATGCGTCACTCCTTCATTCCATTCATCTTTTATATCCACCTGCCAATTATACGTTTGATTATTGGAATTTTGAATTTATTTAGAAATTAGAAATTAGTAATTAGAAATTAAAAGTTTATCTCCTCCTCCGGTTTCCATTTCCAGTTTCCTTCCTCGTCAAAACCCCAGCTTTCCTTTTCAAATCGTTTCGCAAATCCAGCCTTGCCGGTCGAACGGACATTACCGGCAACAATATAATCTTCCGGAATATCTGCCACAAACCGCGACACCGGATTATTTGTTCTCTGTCCGAAATATAACCTTTGTCTGGCATATGTCATATGTAATTTATCCATGGCCCTGGTCATGCCCACGTAACACAGCCTGCGCTCTTCTTCCATTTGACCCCTGTCCATAAAAGCCCTGGAATGGGGGAATAATCCCTCTTCCATCCCCACCATAAACACCGTTTTAAACTCCAATCCCTTCGCTGCATGTAATGTCATCAACGTCACTGATCCCGACTTATACTCTCCTGCTCTTCTACTCTCCCGCTCTGTAAGCGTTATCTGTTCCAAAAATTCAGCCGGATCGTCAAACTCCATCGCCACACTTCTCAACTCCTTGACGTTTTCCAACCGGGCGGCATCCTCCTCGTCCATTTGTTCAAACTGATCCAGGTATCCCGTGACCTTAAGCACCTCATCCAATAAATCCAGGGTCTTTCTTTTTAAAAATTGAAAATTGGTATCTGAAAATTTATTTAACCTGGTTTTACCTGATTTTTCCGCTCTCTTTCTGGCCACCTCATCCCCCGGATTAACCACCAATCGTAAATAAGCCAGTATATCCTTGATTTCCTTGCGTTCATAAAACCTGACTCCGCCTACCAGCGAATAGGGGATTCCGGCATGTAAAAAGGCCTCTTCCAATACCCGCGATTGCGCGTTTGTTCTGTACAATACCGCAAAATCCGAGAATATATCACTCGTCAGTCTATCTAATACATATTGGGCTTCCATAAGCTCATTTTCAGCTTCGTACACGGTAATTTTTTCTCCCTCTCCCCTGTCTGTCCACAGTTTCAGTATCGGATGGTCAGTATTTTTTGCTACCACCCGATTGGCCGCCGACAGAATATTTTGCGTCGACCGGTAATTTTGTTCCAGATTTAAAATCGTCAGGTCGGGAAAATCCTGTTTTAACAGCAGTAAGTTCCGGTAATCTGCTCCCCGCCAGGAATAAATGGCTTGGGCGGCATCTCCCACCACCGTCAATTGCCTGTACCCCCGACCCAACATTTTTGTGATTTCATACTGCGCTTTATTCGTGTCTTGGTATTCATCCACCAGAACATATCTGAACTGACCTGTCAGTTTTTTTAGTACACCTTGTTCATTTTTCAGCAGTGCAACTGTCTTTACCAGTAAATCGTCAAAATCCAGAGCCCGGTATTTAGTCAGCAGTTGCTGGTAAACAGGATAAACTCGAGCCACAGTATTGGTAAAAGAACCCCTGGTAAAAGATGTGTATTCGGCCGGACCGATCAGCTCATTTTTTGCCCCTCCAATTGCCCCCAAAATCGATCCCGGCCTGATGCTTTTGGGATCAATTCCCAGCACCGTCATAACCTGTCTTACTGTATCCAGTTGGTCCCTTTCGTCAAAAATTACGAAATTCCGGTCAACACCCGCCTCATCCGCATACCTGCGCAGCACCCTGGCGCAAAAACTATGGAAAGTACCTCCTGTCACTTTCTGACTTATAGCTTGGGATTTGTGTCTTGCCAACAGGTTGTCCACTCTTCCCATCATTTCCCCTGCCGCTTTATTGGTAAATGTCAGCAGCAGCACATTCTCAGGGTTTACCCCCCCCTCACCGATCATGTACGCTACCCGGTAAGTCAGGACCCGCGTTTTTCCGCTTCCTGCCCCGGCCAAAATCAACAGCGGCCCACCGCTGAACTTAACCGCCTCTTGTTGCGCCGGGTTCAATTCCCGTAAAATCTCCATGCCCATGCAGCTTACCAGAATACCTACTCTAATCAACCGACTCAAGCGCCAACTTCTTTCCCATGTAAACTTGATGCGTGCAGTGCTTGTCGTGCTTGTGCTTGCCTGTATTGCCCTGGTCTGGTTTGTTTTAAGTTCACCCTTTTATTATATCCGGTCCTTCTCCTCCATGGCCTTGCCTTCGTCCGGTGGGCGGACCAACATTCTTGTCCTCGGAGTGGGAGGCGACGGGCACGAAGCCCCGGATTTAACCGATACCATATTATTTTTTTCCATCCGCACCCGGGGTACCGATCCTGTCCTTCTGTCCTTACCCCGGGATATTTGGGTTCCTTCCCTCAAGGCCAAGATTAACACTGCCTACTATTACGGCAAAAAAAAGCAAGGTCCCTCCGGGGGATTAACTCTGGCTAAGGCTGCAGTGTCGGAAATCATCGACCAGCCCGTCCATTTGGCAGTAGTTCTGGATTTTGGTACCTTTTCCAAAGCCATTGATCTCGTGGGGGGAATAGATTTAGATATTCCCCGCTCTTTTGATGATTATAAATATCCCCTGCCGGGTAAGGAAAACGATTTATGCGCCGGGGACCCCGAATATCTTTGCCGTTACGAACACGTACATTTCGACGCCGGACAGCAGCATCATGACGGCAACACGGCTCTTAAATACGTTCGCTCCCGTAATTCCGCTGACCCCGAAGAAGGTACCGATTTCGCTCGCAACCGTCGTCAGGAACAGGTTATTTCCGCGTTCAAAAACCGGCTGCTGTCCCGGGAAATTATCACCCACCCCGCAGTTTATCGTGAGTTGTATGATTTATTCCTTTCAGAATCAGTCACCGATATTACCCAAGGGTACTATTTTGCTCTGGCCAAACTCGCCTTCAGAGCCCGTCGCCAATCATTAAAAACCGCGGCTCTTTCCGAACCGGATCAACTTTCCCATCCTCCCGTCTCAGCAGTCTATGGGGGCCAATGGGTCCTCATTACCAAAAACAACGATTCTCAGATAGTTACCGGTTTTGTCTCCTCCCTCCTCAAGTAGCCCTCTGTGGGGTGTATCATATTATAAACAAATCTTCGATGGAACTATCCAGACAAACCAAAAGCTTTAGCGGAGTAACCGGAACTGCTGTATTTACAATCATTACCGCTATCATCGTTATTCTCCTTACCCGGCAGTTCTCCCAAACTTCAGGAATTTCCATCTCTCCGTTCGGTCCGGATACCAGCCTGGCACAATCGGCTCCGCGTTCGGCCGTCTGTTCAGGTCTGACTGTTTCCTCGCAGAGTTTAAACAGCTCGTCCGGCAACTTCCTGACATTCACCTTGACTGGAACTCCACCAGCTTCATCCATCAGTTATTTCATGTTGGCTTTCTATAATTTGGATAATCTCTTCAGCCCTGGTAATCCCAAGCCTGTTTATTTCTCTGGGATACATTATCATCGGACTGACTGTATCAAAAACAACAACACTTGTACTTTCACCATAAAGTACGACGACTTATTCCGACCGGATGAAAATTTTGGCAGTCAATTCCCAATGCGGATCCAGGTAAATGGTTATTTTGGATTGACTGACGGAAGTTTTTCTCTGGCGGATCCGAAATGTGTTAGAAGTTTTTCAATTCTCCCTTCAGTCGTTTTCCCCAAAGATCACGCGGCACACCCCGGGTATTCGAACGAGTGGTGGTATTTAAATCTGCTGGTCAGGACTGTTGAAATCAACGGAAGTAATCAAAAAGACTTAGGGTATCTGATTTCATTCTCCCGGATATTCGGTACAAACGGACTTCTGAGCAGTCGGTTTGATAACACTACCAAATCATTTGCCCAAGCCACTGCCGGTGGGGGTAAACTTAGTGTGAATCTAATAAACAACTTACTGCAAGTAAACTATTCGGGTTCAGTGTACATGGTTTTAAAGGAACAAACCCCTTTAGCCAATGGAGCCAAACAATTCACCCTCACGGGAACAACTCCTCAGATGGGAACCCTAAATCTGGTACTAAAAGAGAGAACTGTAAAAAGCGGAGGAAACACCCCCTTGTTGTGGGGATGCACCGGCCGTATTTCAGTATTTAATCCCCTCGATACTCTCTATTACAGCATGCCCGACTTGGATATCACCGGCACCATCACCGACGTAAACAAAGTTACCAGGAAGGTTGTGGCCGGGAAAGCCTGGTTTGATCACCAGTGGTTCAGCTCCCTTCCCGCTTCTGATTGGAAAGGCCATTACTGGTCAAGTTTCCACTATACTACAGGGAGTAGTGTATACGACTCGGGGGCTCACGCAGCAGCAGCATTCGTAACCCAAATATTCACTTCCGGTCCCAGATATAACTATTGGGTGAAAAGGAATTTTAACGGGAGTAGTTTCTGTGGCGGCGGGGGAGAAGTGGCCATTAATTCGTATAGTCCTGGAGGCTATCCCACAAACTGGCTCTTTAAGTTCGACCAGTTGGGTTTGGGGAACCCCCAAGGAATTGCCTTCTCTTCTAATCAGGTCTATACCGTCGGCCCCAAATCATTTTTCGAACCCAGTGCATATTTTTCAGGAATAACCAATGCCGGGTACACCGGTTTGGGCTTTTTGGAAACAGGAATTAAAAACTAGTTTACTCACTCAACTTTATAAACCGTCGTCGTTCCCGACGTAAAAACCGGTGTCGCCGTCTTCCTGATGATCTCCTCATTCATACTCGGGTACTTTTGTCTCTCCAGATTTCCGATAATCAGGTATTCAACGTTATATTTATTCAGCACGGTTTTCACCTGGTATTCATCTATTGCCTCATACAACTGCCGTACTTCCTCGATTCTCCCGCCGATGGGATCATAGCTTCCCCTCCACAACCACTCGTGTACCGCCCACCCGGCCACTGTAGGCAGGCCCGTAAACGCTGAGACCCTTTCATAATCCGTATAACTGTCGCCGGCCGCTTCCACTATTACCGGCTGGCGTGAATCCGGAATGTTCTCATTCAGCCAGTTGACTGCCGCCAGGTCGTCCGGTAGTCTGTCCTTCATCCAATTCAATCCGTATAGCCCCCGGTAAGTTTTTAAATCTTCGAAATATGCCCTCACTCCAAACTGAGGATAGATGGATACCAAAAATACCATCGGCGCTACTCCTGCCAGAAACACATATTTAATCCACGTCCTCTTCGTCCTCGCTATCTGGACAATTGTATATCCGGAGAGTATCGACATCATCATAAACACTTGGTAACCCAGCTTGAACATCGTATTACTCCTGAAGTGTTGAGGATAAATATCCTTAAAGTAAAAAAATTCGGGAAATATTATCAGCCCCAGGCTGAACACCGCCCATACCAGTAATACCTGTTTTGTCAATTTTTCCCTGGAGTCACCTTTAAACAACCACAAACTTCCGGCGCAATATGCAAAAAACCCCCACAAAACCAGAATCATCCACAGAGGTGACCTTTGGCACTTTTCCACTTCCTCAAACAGGATCGGCCCAAATTTGGTGTTGGCCAATTCCTTCGGCGGACAATTAACCGCCACTCCCGTCACAAACGATTTGAAATTCTGCATGAAAGGCAGGATTGTAATCACAAATGCCAGTACCACTATTCCTATTTTCCCCGCCAGACCTTTGATAATTTTAGTTCTGAACAATTGTTTGAGGTTTGCGACTTGGAAATTTAAGCTTGAAAAGATAATCATGATACAAAATAGCCCGAGGTATATCGGACCGTCCAACGCATTAGTCATAAAAGCCATACCTGCCGTCATTCCGAAAATTGCTCCCTCCCACCATCGCATTTCTTTCTCCTCCCTCCGGAAAATATTTACTAACATAGCTATAGCCAATAAAGCCAAAGGTATGGACAATACATGCCCATGGATATCCGACACCACAAACGAATAGCTGGGAAACTCATGGATGGTATATGGTATAAATCTGGTCGCATTAGGATACCAGTAAGCGTGCCAGCCGTCTGTGATATTTTTCCAGCTGGAAAAGTCCGACCAGATGGTCCAGAAAGGAGGCGGTATTTCCGCCCAGTACCCTTTAGTAAAGGCATAAATCGTTTGCATGTTGCCTGAGAGACTCACCAAAAATGCGATAAATATCGCCCCTCCCGTCATCCATCGTTTAGGTAAGTGTCTTAATAGTTCCCGACCTATTGAATAACTCATCGTTGCAGCAAAGGCCAGTATCGTCCCCAGCATTAGATTGAATGTATACACCAGGTTAATTCCGGACAATTTTGTTATAAATGCCACCATCAGGTGGCCGAAATAGTAGTAATTTATTGTCAGACCTGAAAACCACATATCTGCCGGGGGAAAGTAGGTAGACCTCAATATCGATCGCATAAAACCAAAGTCCATAAGTTTTTCCAGACCGTTGATAGACGGTTCGTGGGCTTTAACCCAGCTCCAGAAAAATAAAATTACCAAAAAGGCCGTTTCTTCAAAAGCTATGGTTTTCAAAGGAATATTTTTCCAATTAAGCCGGCTTTTATTGCTCCACCACCAACCAGCAGCGCCGACAGCAGCCACCGCCCCCAAAGTTGCCAGCCAGGTAAATGGCAAAACCTTCAGGCTTCCCAGCCACCAGATCAGATAACTGGCTCCGGCCAGACCGATAATTTTGCCTGAGAAATAACCCTCATCTCCCCATTTTGGAAACAGCATTCTGGCTACCGGCCATCCCGCCACACCGACCCCGGCCAAAACCAGCCACCATCTCAAAATTATTACTACATCCTGTCCCACAGTGTGATTATAACCGTATGCCGGGTATAAGTTCGATGATAGAATTTAATCCGCATGGCCCGCGTGGTTACACTCTTAATTAATTGCGTACTTCTGGCTTTTTCGTGTTGGCTGATGTGGCACACTTTTTCCTACAATTCTTCCCGGCAGGTTTTGGTAATTTCCGACAAGGTCTGGAGTGATTTTGGCGCACTTATCCCGCTCACCCGTTCCTTTTCGCACGGGTTTAATTGGCCTGTCGAACATCCGCTTTTCCCCGGTGAACCTATCCGCTACCACCCGCTTTTCTATATCGCGGTTGGTTTACTGGAAAGATCCGGCCTTCGTCTCGACTGGGCCATGAATATTCCCA
>Ga0208375_1003644_pt1 | contig 12884 bp, 12 predicted proteins | sample RifOxyD1_FD_184038 | JGI IMG/M metagenome (GOLD analysis project Ga0208375, IMG submission 184038) | Soil microbial communities from Rifle, Colorado - Rifle Oxygen_injection D1 (SPAdes) | ecosystem: Environmental > Terrestrial > Deep subsurface > Rock core/Sediment | place: Rifle, Colorado... | reverse complement strand
ATTACGAATAATAATAGTAAGATTAAGATTAATGCGCTCTTTTTCATTTTGAATTCCAAAAGAATAACTGCTATTTATAATCTTTGCTGTTCTGTAAACATAAATTATTTAAAGAATATTATTTTAATACTTAATTATGGTAAATTGTTGGAAGGGGTTAGTATATCTTTTTATTTTTATTTTAGGTTCAACTCAGGTGCTGGCCATTGATACAGGTGTTGATGGTTGTGTACAATGTGTAGATCAGTTTGGTTCGACCAATGATGGCTGTTCTGGTTACTGCTGTTTAGATTTAGATGGTGATGGTTGGGATGGCAGTCAAAATATGTACTTTGATGGTTCGTGTTTTCTAAGTGATTGCAATGACAATGATGAATCAGTTTATCCTGGTGCTCCTGAACTCTGCACAACTGTAGGCACAGATAATGACTGTGATGGATATTTTAATGAGGGCGCTTGTTTTCTTTCTGAGTTATGTTGTACTAGTGCTTCTTGCGGAAGCATTTTATTAGGTTATGCGCAATATGGTGAATGTTATAATCCTTATGGTTGCGATGAGCCTTGCGATAGCAATGAGGATTGTATTTCAAATGGTCCAGGGTATTGTCAAAGTGGCTATGGTGTTACTCCAGATTGTTGCCGCTATCCTTGCACAGATGATGGCCAGTTTGATGTATTGTGGGATAGTAGTTGCTGCAGTGGGCACGCTTGTTATCTTCCAGGGCAAGGATCTATTTGTGAGCCAGTTGGTTTCGACTGCAGCAATATTGGGGGTCTTGAAACATGTAGTTCTTCTGGTGTTGATAATTATTGTGATCCAAATAATTATGATTTATTAGGGTATACCTGTGGGCATGTTTATTGCAATGACGACGGTACCTTCGGTTATGATATCTGTCCTAAAGGTCAGTCCTGTCAAGGCACGGGTATCTCCTCTGGTTGCTTTCCATCAGGAAATCCAAATTCCTGCCCGGGTGAGGGGGGTTGTTCTAACGGAGATTCATCAAGTGAATGCTGTGTCTCTCCTAATTCATGGATTGATGGATACACAATAGGTTATCAATGCTGTGGCGATGATGGTCTCACAGATTATGGCAATATTCTTTCTTCTAAAGTAGGATTAACTCCGGACACTTATTGCAATGATAAAACCTCTGAATTAAGCAATAACCCAAAATGGTTTCATGCAGATATATTTCAGGGCACAATTCTTTCAACAGAAGATGGCTCATTTGATAATGTTGCATATAATAATAGGTGGTACGCATGCGATGCCGACGGAGATATTGGCCAAATAAATGGAGATCGCAAGGGCCCAGGTGGTCTAATATTAGGCAATGGGGAACTTCTGACAATTACTAAGTTCGAAAAGTCTCATGATTACCTTTGTTATATTAAACAAAATGATTATGAGGGAATCGCAGAATGCTGCGGTTCTGATTTTTGCTTTGATCAGCAGTTTAATCTTGGGGGTATTCATCTTACAAATAACATGCAGGTTATTGGAAAAGATAATAATAAATTTTGCTGCAACAGCGGAGTATTTTATAACTATCAATATATCAATTCAAATCAGGATGCTTGTGAATGTTTCGGGGGTTCTTACAGCAATGGGGTATGCACTTTAGGTCTAAGCCAGGAGCAATGCCAGATTGCAGAAGAATCAGATGACTTTCTAAGTTGTGATGCTGGAGATATTTCTCAATGCGCTTCAATAAATAATCATCAGTTTGCAGTCCATAATGGAAATTGCTATGGCAATGCGGCTCAGAAATACAATCGTATAATCTGGAAAGATGTATTCTCATCAGCAGCCAATGATAAATTGGTATTATCTGTCCATGCTTTGCCTGCAGAAGAGAGCGGAAAGTGGTATGACTGTGATTCATCAAATTTAGTCTGTCAGAATTGTGATGACTGTTCTTATTCTGGTCAAGGCAATGAATGCTTTTCAAGCACTAATACAAATGATAATTTTCCAAATTGCATTGGTTTAGAATGCTGGATAAATTCAGGTGAATTAAATGTTGGAGAATACCCTGACCAAACTACAAATCAATGTTGTGGCGATGATGCAAATGAATATTTTATAAAGGGCAAAGATGGCACATCTGCCTGTTGTGACTCTGCTACAAAAGTTGTTGTTGAAAGTAAATGTATTGTTGATTGTCCATTAAATACCGCCCATTTCAGTTATACAGAAGTTTCGGAAAACTCTTCAGTTGAATTTATTGTTAATGGTACATTTAATTGCATGGGCCAGAAAATATTATACCAACTTTATGAATATGATTTTCCATTCCATGATTTTGGCGCAGGCAATGATGATATTATGTATGAAGGTTTAGCAATTTTTGATCAGTATGGTCCAGCTGTTCAGGCAAGACTGGAATGGAATGCAATCGTGGACCCATTAGAATCAGGTGATTCAGAATATTATTTCATAGCTTCTTTGGGAATAGCCCCTGATGAAAACATTTCAAGCCCGGACTACACAGATGATTTAATTGTGCATCCTGCTGTTCCAAATCCCTGCGATGATGCCGGATGTCAGAACGACGATGGACTCTGCTGTCCTGCATGTAATATATTGAATGATAATGATTGCCCATGTGAGAACGTATGCAATGCTGATGATGCATGCAGTAGCAATTGGATTTCAAGCACAGACCGGTGCTGCGAAACATTTTGCGTACCAGAGATTTGCATTGAACTTTACGCTGAATTTTGCACAATCGATGAATGGGGTTCCTGTAAGAATGGAGTCTCTAATCGAGATGCATCATGTACCGATGAAACTTCGCTTGCAGAAGCAGGGTGCCCTCTTCCAGCCAAAGAAAAACCATGCATAGAGCAGGCATTTCCATTCTTTACAGGATTTAATTTAATAATCGTTTCGATAATTTTATTAAGCTTCTATGCATTCCAGCTGGGTAATGGCAAAAAATATATTTAAGGCTTCACTAATATCCTGCTTAACATTGCTTACTTTTTTAAGTCCATCTTACTCGGAAATAAATAGTAAAGTTGGTTTGCAGAATGAAAAATCTTCATTTAATGTATACAAAAATTTCATAAAACAGGAGCTTAATCTTCCGATATGCCTTTCCATGGATCTTTCCATTATTGGTGAGAATTACATTGCAACTTTTTCTGCTTCAGATAATATCCCCTTTCTAGATTTAGGTTATACCGTGGTTTCCAAAGGAATAATAGAAAACAATAAATTAGTTCCATTAGAAACGCTAATCAAAGATACAGATGATGAAGAATATCGCAGTACATATAAAGATAATCAAGTCATTGTGGAAAAAAAATTGGATTCAGGTTATAAGTTTTTTAATAAATTTAATTCAACGCCAAAAGATCTCCTTACAATCATTTACAATTTCCGGCTTAATGACTTGGATAATTTCAAGAATGAATCCACAGAGCAGGTTTATTTTTCGGACAAACTTCTGACATTAGATATTAAATTAAAAAGATCTGGGCAGGGATATGCTATAGAATTATTCAAGAGCAGCTCAACGGGGAAAAAAGAGAGATATATCTTATGTTTTGATTCAAACAATGATATTCTTGAATTGCAGAGAATTGAGCCGAAATCAGGCCAATTTAAGGTAAAATCTAAAAAAGTTTAAATATTTCTGCCTCTTATATATGGTAGTCATGAGTGAAATTTCAGTTAAATCACGCATAGCTCTTTCTGTGGCTGAGTCCATGTTGCGAGAATCCGGTTACCAGATTTTTAAACCAGAATATGAAAAAGTTGTTGAAGATTTAATAAAATCAAAAAAAATAGAAAAATCCTTTGAAAAATATATAAAGGACATCGCTAATCACAAAAATGATTTTCTTATTGTCGGTTTTGATAAACGTCCAAAATTTGTTAAATTATTATACAATGAGACAGCAAATAATGAAGTTGATACAGTGGTTATTTCTTCGATAGAACCCTTTGTTCGTGTGCATTCAGATTCTATTAAAATTCCTCTGCATGTTTTGATCAAGTACCGTGATTTAGTCCGGATGCAACTGCGCTAGTTTCTGTGAGTAGTTATTTAGAAAGGCAAATTTAAGAAAACCGTTTTTTCATTTTTTTCCTTATTCTTGTGATATCATCTAAAGTCAATGAATTAATTCTGTCCTTCATTTTTAAAACAAAATCTCTTAACTCATTAAAATTAAACTCGACTTTTTTATTTTTGAGATAATATTGGTTGTCTATTCTTAATTCTTTGTCTTTTTCAAGAATCGTTATGAATCCATTCGGGATAATATCTTCCTTTTCAAGAAGCTTGCAAAGTTCAATAGTGCAGTCATGAATTTCACATTTTATGCCAATCTTCATTAAAAGCGCGTAAATTGCAAAATACTCACAGTAATATTTCGTCGTTGCAAGCCACATATTCGAATGACCTTTGATCATTTGGAGGATGCTGAGCGTTTCTTCAGCGCTTTGCATATATTCCTTGGCAAGGTTATTGTTGGGCGGAATGATTTTTATGCCTTTTTTCTGGCTGCAACACCATTCTAATTTTTTATCATCCATCTTGTAAATTCCTCCAATCCTTCAATTATAATATGCTTGTTAATTATTTCATTTTTCAGTGATTTATTAATGTCTTCAAATTTTTCTGCATTTATTATGTGAAATTCAAGATTTAAATTGTTTTTCAATAGTTTTAGCTTGTCTTTTATTTTTGATTTGCCAATAATCAGCAAATCAATATCATTAGCCTTTTTCATATCTTCTGCTGCAGAGCCAAAGATTAATACTTTGTTTCGTTCCGAATCTTCATGAATAAACGAAACAACTTCTCTAATCAGCAGTTCTTTTTGGCATTTATTTAATATTTTTTCTTTTTCTGTAATCTGTATAAAATCAATGATTAATGGGTTTGCATAATTTAATCTGTACATTGTAAGTCTGCCCTTTATTTGTTTTGCAAGAACTCCCAATTTCTCAAAATTATTGAGGTATTTTCTTAGTGTGGCATGAGGTATATTTAATTTTCTTGATAAATCCGCTAAATGTGTGAATTCCTGTGAATATAACAATGGTTCTAAAACGAACCACATAGATATTTTATTGTCCATATGGTTCTAAATATAACAATTGGTATAAAAAGGTTTCTATTGCAAGCAGGGATGCAATTAACTAGCATTAGAGATTATTTATTGCGTTTAATTTGGTTTAAATAAATATTACTACTGATAAGTTACTAAAAAAGCGAAAGGTTTAAATATAACTTCTTTCTTATAATGACTAAATTATATTTATGGGGGCTTATTTAAAATGATAGACAATTTGATTGAAAAAGTAGATAATATTGAATCATCCATTAGAAATGCTAGTTCTTTTATTTACCATAGCACACCTATGACTGCTTATAGTAAAGGCCCGCAATTGGATTTGAAGGATATTGTTGGAGTTATAGGTCCGAGCACAGGGAGGAACATTCTTCTAAATGGTTCTACAGGTATTGCAAAAACTCACTTGGCATTAGCTTGCCTGACAGGTCTTTATGGCCGCGATAATTTTGGTATTTTGCAGATAGATCCTTCTCTTGAAGCTGAAAAATTATTTGATTTGGATGGTGAAAAGCTGCAGCAAGGATTGCTTTCTGAGGCTATCAAAAATACAAAGTTAATAACTTCTCCAGGCGTTCTTCTTGATGAAGTTATGAGGGCTCCGCAGGCGATATTAAATATATTGCAAGCTTATATGAATAATCAGGCAGTGACCCCTTCCGGTGGGGGTTCAAGGCAAGTCGGAATTGAAATTCCAGGAATAGGGTTTTATCAGTTCAAGATAGGCACTTGCAATGAAGGCAAGGAATTTGACGAAGGGACTTTTAATATAGATCCTGCTTTCAGGAGAAGGTGGCCGATTGAAATTTCATTGAATCTTTTTGCGCCAAATCAATATGATATGGAGCAAAGAAGCAAGGCGGCAAGAACTGGCACAGGTTTATACGTCTCTCAATCTGAAGGAGTTTTTGAAGATATAAAAGAGATTCATACTAATTTGAATAAGATATCTTTTCATCCAGTTGCAAATGAATTTCTGGCTTATCTTGGTAGAATGGATAATTGTATAAAAGCGGTTTTTAAGACCAAACGTGAACGCGGATTTTCGGTTGAGAAATGCGATGGCTGCCACGCGAGAGGCCTCGCAGGCAAGGAGAATTTTTGCGGAAATGTTTACGCTCCGGAAGCGCCCCATGAAGATATCGCAAATGTTGCAAGAGGATTCGCTTTAGTTAGGGCGCATCATATTGCAGCTTCCAGCGGCAAGATGCCAAAATCTTTAGAAGTTTCGTTCGCTGATGTTTTGCAGTCATTTCCATTTGTATGCGCGACCAAAATGGGTCTTGATCCGGCATGGCTTGAAAAATCGTTTGCATCAGGAGAGCCATTTGAAGCTGCAAAAGCACTTACTATAAATATTGAGCAGAAGATTATGAGCAAGGTTAAATCATTGGGTAAATTAATGCTCAAGAAGGATTATACCCCTGACGAGCTTGCGCAGATTAAAAAGTATTCTGAGGAAGATCCTTGGAGCGTTGGATTAAGGGATTTTGAAAGCGTTCCAGTTCAGTATAAAGGTCTGAGGTAATTAAAATGCCTTACACAGAAGAAGAGCTCAGAAGAATGATTGAATACTTTGGCTTGGACAAAGAGAAGCCAAAAGCTCCAAAAATAGATCCAATTGCACCCAGTATTAAAGCTTTCCAAGTAGGAAAATTAGAAGATTACATCCAGCTTCCTCAAGGCAGTGATATTATTCTGGTCTCAAAATACAGATTAGGCTTGGATGACCAAGTAGAAAAAGCAGCTGTATCTTTAGGTTTAAGTTTAAATAATTCCTCGCAAGAGCAGAACGGCAGAGGATACATTGGCAGCATAACTTGGTTCGACGCATTAAAAATGAACTTAACTCTAGGCGGTTTTACTTTAAATTTAAAACAATTCGAAGATTTATTAGAATTATTAATTTCAAATAAAGACATTTTCAATGGTGCAGGAAGTCTTATATCAAGAGAAAAAATAAGAAATATATACAACGAAATCACAGAAAAAAGAGATCCTTGGAGGGCAGAATGGCTCGACGCTGATTTCAAGACTAAAGGTCAAAGCAAGAAGAACTTAATTATAAATTATAATCATAAGTTGAAAAATGGCATCCTAGTCCCAGATAATATAGAAGATTTAATTTGGCCAATAAAGAAAGACTGCTACGTAAACTTAGATTTCAACGCCCAGGGCATGCCAACAACAGAATCAAGCGTACAAAATTATCAGCAGGGAAGTAACATTTATCATTATTATCCAAGAGACGACAACAACAGCGTCGCTGGGTTCAGGGCGGATTCGGGCAGGGCTGGCCTCAATTGCAATTGGACTCCTGGCTATTCGAATGCTGAGCTCGGGGTACGTCACGCGTTTTTCCACAGGAAATAAAGGTATTAGGAAATATGAGGACAAAAGTTAATATTGAAAAAGAAGCAAGAATGCATTTAGACGAGATTGGCTACTCACAATTCCAGTTAAAGTGCATAGAAAAACAAACAGCTCATGGACTTGAAGCGGCAATATTAAATGATACCTATGAAGTAAACATAGAATATGATCCAGATTGGAGAGGAATGTTTGAAAGGGCAAAAGCATCTCACCTTTCAAGAAAGAAAAAAAGCATTTTTAAAATATTCAGAAAAGAATCAAGAATTAACGCCTCTGAATTCAATGAAACATACGGCACACCCGAGGATGTTCTGAAATCTGTAACACTGCATGAGCATGGCCACTGGCGCTACTGTCCGTATGATAAAAATCATTTTGAAATGATTCTTGATGCTGTCTCAAGAGGCTTGAAAGATGCAGGTCTTGATGAATCAAAGATAAAGCAGAAGATTTATAGAACAGCAAACGAGTTTGAAGATATTGTTGATAATTGCTCATTAGCCATAGACCACAAAGAAACAATAAAAGGCAGAAGTCTGAAATATTTAAGAGAAGTATTTTTAGATGAAAAGAAACCAAATTTAAATTCATCCTATGCAGTCTTCGCAGATATTCAGATGAAGATATTCAATCCAAAAGCGGATTTTGCAAAAGATTACTGCCCTAATTATAATAAGGAAGCCAAGCCAATAATTGATTCGGTGCTTATGGCTTTCGGAAAAGAACTGCAGTTAGGTCCAGCTTCAATAAAAGGCGAATTGAATGAAAAAGAAATTTTAGAATTAATTAATCATCTCAAGAATCCTGAAAATTGGTCGCAGTTAGCTTATGATTATGCAAAGCTTACCGCACACTTGGAATCAAATATGAATCTGCCGATGACGCCTTTCTTTTCAAAGTTAAAGAATGATCCTGGATTCAGATCACAGCTGATACAGATTGCGCTGCAGAAGAGCCACGATCCTTCGCCTTACATGGATAGTTTTGAAGTTTTTAAAGAGAAGCATAAGATGGCTGGAAAAAAGATAAGGCACGATATATTCGGATCTGGCAAAGACAATTCTTCGCAGTATTCTCTGCCTTATGCGCATCTCTCTTCAGGAAAGACCGATAATATTGCTAAGGCATCTTTAGGCAAGACAAGAGCTAAAGTTGGCGGCGGTCTGCAGTTTAAGAAAAAAATGATTCCTTTGGTATTGCCTCCAAGAAGCAAGTCTAGTGAAGGCAGTCTGGCAGATTTGCTTTTGGTGTGTGACAATTCAGGAAGCATGAAGGGCTATGAATATTCACTGATGATAGATACAGTTTATGCAATATTTGAAGGTTTGAAGCAGGAGAGAAAAGCTCACTTATTGCAGTATGGCTTGCTGCAGTTCAGTTCCAAGGCAAACCAGTCCTGGTCAGGATGGTGCAGTGATATTGATCGTTTAGAAAGAGTCTTTTATAACACTATTGAGAATGATAATTTTGGCGGCGAGACTTCAATGCCAATAAATCTTTTGAAATCCGCGGACAAAGCCGGATGCGCATTGGTGGGCATAAGCGATGGCCAGATAGACAATTCATTAGAGGCTATTAATGCTTTGTTAAATCATAATGGTCCGCTGATTTGGATTCAGATAGGCAATGAGTCTGATATTTATAATGCTATTAAGAATTACAGCGATAGAAACAGGGACAAATTTGTAGTTGCTCATAAGGTTGAAAATATCAATAACCTGCCCGCGTCTTTATTGCATGTGACTAATTCGCTTTACAGGAGAGGTAATTAAAATGCCTTACACAGAAGAAGAATATAAAAGAATGATTGAATACCTTGGCTTGGACAAAGAGAAGCCTAAAGCTCCAAAAGAAGATCCAAATAAACCCCTCGTTAGTGTTTCGCAAGTAGGAAAGCCGGAAGATTATATTCAGCTTCCTCAAGGCAGCGATATTATTCTAGTTTCAAAATACAGATTAAGCTTGGATAACAAAGTCCAAGAAGCAGCCAATTCTTTAAGTTTAAGCCTAAGCAACACAAAACAAGAGCAGAACGGCAGGAATTACATCGGAAATATAGATTGGTTTGATGCATTGAAACTAAACTTGGAATTAAATGGTTTCACATTGAATTTGAAGCAGTTTACAGATTTTATTATGTTCTTGAATTCAGGAGAAGATATTTATGACGGCGCAGGAAATAAAATCCTCAAAGAAGAAATAAGAAATATTTACAACGAAATCACAGAAAAAAGAGATCCCTGGAGGGCAGAATGGCTCGATGCAGATTTCAAGGTCAAAAATAAGGCTTTGGGAAAATTGATTATCAATTACAATCATAAATTAGTCAATGGTGTTTTAGTCCCAGATAATATAGAAGATTTAATTTGGCCAATAAAGAAAGACTGCTACGTAAACTTAGATTTCAACAATCAAGGTATGCCAACAACAGAATCAAGCGTACAGAATTACGTCCAAGGAAGTAACTTTTATCATTATTATCCAAGAGACGACAACAACAGCGTCGCTGGGTTCAGGGCGGATTCGGGCTGGGCTTACCTCGTTTGCTATTGGACTCCTGGCAATTCGAGTGCTGAGCTCGGGGTACGTCACGCGTTTTTCCACAGGAAATAAAGGTATTAGAAAATAATAGTTAAAATATATAAATATATTAAAACTCAATCTAAAGTATCAATTTGCCTTAGAAAAGTTTCTTGATGCCCATCAAGAGACAAAATACTTGGGCTACACGTAAATCCATTAGTGCATAAATATAGGTTTATGCCATAAAATTCAATGATAATAGTTGGTAGTGATGAAAAACCTTGGGGAAGTTTTGAGTGAATGCTAAAATCATGGTGCATAGTCAGTGGATTTGCTACAAATGGCCGTCGCTAGGTTCAGGGCGAATTCGGACAGGGCTAACCTCAATTGCAATAGGACTCCTGGCAATTCGAATGCTGAGCTCGGAATAACCCAAGTTTTTCTAGGCCTGAAAATGAAAACTTACAAGAATCTATATCTTTCTCTCTGCTCTCAAGAGAACCTCGAAAAAGCGTTCAAGAAGGCAAGAAAAAGAAAAACAAATAAATCTTGCGTTATAGAATTTGAAAAAAATCTTAAAGCAGAATTAGCAAACTTAAAGCAAGAGTTAGAATTATTAAGCTACAAGCCAAAGCCCTTGAAAGAGTTTGCCATACGCGATCCGAAAACAAGAAAAATTCATAAGTCTGCCTTTCGCGACCGGGTTGTCCATCACGCACTTGTAAACATCTTAGATCCGATTTATGAAAAGATATTCATCTGCGATTCCTACGCAAGCAGAATAAATAAAGGCACAATAAACGCCTTGTTAAGATTTGATAAATTTAAGAGAATTGTCTCCAGCAACGGCAAATTGATTAATGAGCCATACAGCAATAACTCGGTAAAAGGCTATGTTTTAAAGGCAGATGTAAAGCATTATTTTGAGGCAGTCGATCATGAAATACTATTAAAAATAGTAAATAAGAAAATAAAAGACGAGAAAGTAATATGGCTGATAAATCAGATAATAAGCAATTTTGATTCAAAAACAAACGGCAAAGGCATGCCATTGGGAAATTTAACTTCGCAATTTTTTGCGAATGTTTACTTGAACGAGCTTGATTACTTTGTAAAGCACAAATTAAAAGCAAAATACTACATAAGATATGTAGATGATTTCGTTATTTTAGATAATCAAAGTTTAATTCTTAGAAATTATAAAAAAGAAATCACAAATTTCTTGAAAGATGAATTAAAACTTGAGCTTCATCCAGATAAGTCGAAAATTATTCCTTTAAAAAAAGGAATTGCTTTTTTAGGCTACAGAATTTTTTATCATTATAAATTATTAAGAAAAGCAAATCTAGTAAATTTCAATAATCACCTAGCTTCATTATTATCCGATTACGAATCAGATTATACAACTTACAGTCAGATATACGATTCCTTGCAGGGATGGCTCGCTTACGCATCTCACGCAAATACATTTAATCAAAGAAGGAGCGTTCTTAACTCGTTTTTAACAAATCTGTTTCAGAAACCTTTAAATATAACTATTAACATTTAATTAATAATTATTAACAAAATGGAAACAGAAAAGCCAGATAGCAGAATCCTGAAGATCTTATTAAAAGATTTCACAGCAAGCCAGACGGTAACATCTTTAGCTAAAGAGGTTGGCATGAGTAGAGTCGGAGCATGGAAAGTAATAAAAAAGTTAGATAATGATACATTCATTATAATTTCACCAGTTGGAACTGGAAAAACAAGCGCGTTCAGCATAAGCTTGAATTGGAATAACCCCCTTGTAGAAAAAACGCTTTCTCTAATATTAACTAAAGATGCCTTAAATAACCAAAGATGGATGAGCAATTTTGCAGAATTAGAAGGTAAAGTAGACTTTCTCTTGATTTACGGGAGCATAATTCATTCTCCAAAAGAGGCAAATGATATAGATATTTTAATCGTGGCCAATGAGAACAAATTTTTAGAGATTGAAAAATCTATTGGAAAAATCCAAAAGACCCAGATAAAGAAGATTCATGCCATCAACTTTACTCAATCTGAATTCAAAAAAGAGCTTAAAGCGGCAAATAAGGCGCTGATTGATGCAGTTAAAAAAGGAATAATTTCATTCGGGCAGGAAAAATTTATAAAGTTTATGCGACTCATAGCTCAAAGATGAAAGAAGTAAGGGAATGTTTTGTTCTTGCAAAGAAAGATGAGGAAAAGGGCAAAAAACATAAAGGTCTCCTAATTGTCAAGTCTGATAGTAAGCTTGCCAAAGAATATCTCGCTAAGGCGAAAATTAATTTACAGCTTTGCGAATTGTATAAATCACAGGGGTATGATTATAAGATTCCAGAAGAATGGTTTTATACCCTGTATTATTGTGCCCTTGCCATTTTGTCCAAATTTGGAATTGAGAGCAGAAGCCAAAAATGCACAGCTGCTTTTCTTAGATACGCCAAAGACAATAAATTGATGGAATATGATGATGAATTTATTGATAGAATAACCGTTTATGCTGCTAAAGGAGAAAAATCAGATGTGGATGAAAGAGAAACAGCAAGATATGGCTCATCCATAACTAGTAAAGATATCGAAAGAAAATTTGAGTATATGACAAAAGTTTGCATGAAAGCAATTTCTCAGGCCGAAGAAATAGTTTTCTCTAATAAGGACTTTAAAGTCCCAAATGACTTGTGTAAATAGCATTTAAATTGTCTGTTTTATATTTGCCTATGCATCTCACGCAAATACGTATAATCAAAGAATGAACGCGCTTAACTCATTTTTAACAAATTTCTAATCCGCTTCAGAAACCTTTAAAAAGTAATATTACTTATAAATTTGTATCAAAGGGGTGATGCGGTTTGTCAGATAATGTCGTTTGGTTCAAGGAGCTTTTC